>OCTW013414788.1_pt1 | contig 32766 bp, 22 predicted proteins | sample 1539671 | NCBI WGS metagenome assembly OCTW01 (sample SAMN02144230, study PRJEB22623) | gut metagenome | biome: sheep rumen | host: Ovis aries | place: New Zealand | reverse complement strand
ATGAAATGCCTTGATGCCCTGCACTTCGTCTTCCTTGGGGTTCAGCACTCGCAGCGTACCAGTGTAGCCGCCGTTCTTGATGTTGCGCACTACGGCGCCTCCGGGCTTGTGCACATTGTTGGAGCCGCCGATGACGACGATGCTCTCGGGATGCAAAAGTTCTCTGTTAATCATGGAATCTTAGTAACAATAGATTTTGGTGCAAATGTACGAAAAAAAATGAAAAACAAAGAATAATAAGGAATTATTTTGCCCTTGAAGCCTTTTTCGTCTTCCAAGCTTTCTTTCAGTTGAAGAGTGATAAATAGAAAAGTAAAAGAACTCCTGTCGTACCTGAACTTCTTCAACTCCGAAAGCTGAAGTATGCCGAACTCGAATAAAGAATGAAAGGTTTATAGAAAAAGAACGTAAGTTGGTCCTTCCGTATTGTTAAAAAATGGAAAATAATTGGCAAAATAAAACCTAATTGAGAAAAATTGTTTATATTTGCAATGCTTATGAGCCATTGTGTTCGTTTTCGTTGGGCGGCACTAAAACGGGCACAGGGCGCAGAGGCAACGTGAGAATCAACAAAACACAGTGCTGCTCATCATTTATCTAAATCATCATTACTATGAGTAACGGTCAACAGAGCCTGGAAGAACAGTTCTCCAACCTCAACAACACGGCGGACATCACCAATCAGTTTGATCCGCAAGACATCAGTCAGAACAAGGTAATGGCCGTCCTGGCCTACTTTGGCATCCTTGTGCTTATTCCCATCTTTGCTGCGAAAGAGTCGAAGTTTGCACGCTTCCATTCAAACCAGGGCCTCATCCTCCTCATTCTTGGCATTGCGCTCTCCATTATCAGCAGCATTTTGTCAACCATTCTTTTTAGCATTTCCTACAAGCTGATGTGGATTATGGGCATCATCTCCTTCGCTATATGGGTAATCATCGCGGTCTTCTTCATCCTCGGAGTCATCAATGCTGCCAAGGGTCGCGCCAAGGAACTGCCGCTCATCGGCCACTTCAAGCTGCTGAAAGTATAGTCGGCGAAACTGTGGTTTGTAATCTGACACACCATCAGTAGTAGCAAAAAGCTATAGAAAGGCAGATAAAAGGAAGCAGCAGACGACTACTCGTTGTCTGTCGTTTCCTTTTATCTGTCTTTTTTCATGCCGCTTGCTCTGATGTCCTTAAAAAACATTAAAACGCGCAAAAACACCGACGAATGTAATATTTGTCGTTATCATTTGGATTTTATTTTGTAACTTTGCAGCACAAGTTTACTATTAAACGAAAGAAATATGAATTTAGGACTTACGGAGATTGTTCTCATTGCCCTTGTGGTGCTGCTGCTTTTTGGCGGCAAGAAGATACCCGAGCTGATGAAGGGCCTGGGTCAGGGCGTGAAAAGCTTCAAGGACGGCATGAAAGGACTCGACGAGGACGACCCGAAGAGTGAAGAGAAAACCAAGTGAGGAGCGGAGCAAAGCCCCTGCCGTGACAAGTAATCGCGAGAGAGTGGACGACGAGAGGACAATGAGTTTCTGGGAGCACCTCGACGTGCTGCGTGGCAGTCTGATACGCATGCTCGTGGCGGCCGTCGCAATGGGCGTGGTGGCTTTCCTGCTGAAGGAACCGCTGTTTCGTGTGGTGCTGGCCCCGTCGCAGAGCGATTTCTTCGTCTATCGGTGGATGGGCAGCGAGCCGTTCACCTTGCAACTCATCAACACAGGTCTCACCGAGCAGTTCATGATTCACTTGCGCGTGGCCTTCGCCGTGGGCGTGCTGGCGGCCTCACCTTATATAATATATGTGCTGTTCCGCTTTGTGTCGCCCGCCCTCTATGAAAACGAGCGGCGCTACAGTGTCCGTCTGACGCTCTCAGCCTACCTGATGTTCCTGTTCGGCATGGTGGTCAACTACGTGCTCATCTTCCCGCTCACGGTGCGGTTCCTGGGCACCTATCAGGTGAGCGGAGAGGTGGCAAACATGCTGAGCATCAGTAGCTACGCCGACACCCTGTTGATGATGAGCCTGGTCTTTGGCATCGTATTCGAGATTCCCGTCGTTTCGTGGCTGCTGGCAAAGTTCGGCCTGCTGCGTGCCTCGTGGATGAAGCGGTTCCGCCGCCATGCTGTCGTCGTCATTCTTCTGGCTGCAGCCATCATCACTCCCACAAGCGACGCATTCACGCTTGTCATCGTGTCACTGCCTATCTGGCTCCTCTATGAGGCAAGCATACTCATTGTGGCCCGCACAAATGGTCAGGCCGATTAGGATAAAGCAACATTCTCTGATAATGAAAACTGAATATACAAGAATATTATGCTGAGAAAAATTAGAATCACACTGGCTGCCTTCGTGATGGTGTTCATCACGTTGCTTTTCCTCGATTTCACAGGAACCCTCCATCACTGGTTCTCGTGGCTGGCCAAGATACAGTTCCTCCCCGCCGTGCTGGCTTTGAACTCTGTGGTGATAGTCCTGTTGGTGGTGCTGACACTTGTCTTCGGCCGTATCTATTGTTCTGTCATTTGCCCGCTGGGCATTATGCAGGACGTAATCTCATGGCCAAGGAAAAAGAAGAACCGTTTCAGCTTTTCAGCCGAGAAACGGTGGATACGCTATCCTGTGCTCGTGGTCTTCGTGGCCGCATTGGTGTGCGGCGCAGGTTCGCTGGTAGCCTTGCTGGCTCCCTATAGCAGCTACGGGCGCATCGTCACCAACCTGCTGAAGCCCCTGTGGGAACTGGGCAACAACGGGCTGGCCGCTATTGCCGAGCACTACGAGAGCTACGCCTTCTACAGTGTTGACGTGTGGATCAGGTCGCTACCTACGTTTATCATCGCCGCAGTCAGCTTCGTCGTGATAGCCGTACTGGCCTGGCGTGGAGGCAGAACCTATTGCAACACCATCTGTCCCGTGGGAACCACGCTTAGCTTCTTGGCCCGCTTCTCATGGCTGAAGATTCGCTTCGACGCAGAGAAATGCCGCAACTGCAGCCTCTGTACCAAGAACTGCAAGGCCTCGTGCATCGACTACAAGAACCACACCGTGGACTACAGTCGTTGCGTGGTGTGTGGCAACTGCCTGGAGAAGTGCAAGTTCGGTGCCCTCAGTTACGCTGGTTCCACCAAGAAATCATCCGTCTCGTCTTCGTCCAGCGAAGGAAGTGACTCCACAGCTTCCTCTACCGACGAAACACGTCGTGCCTTCCTCGTAGGTGCTGCCATGGCCACCGCCGGTGCTGCCTTGGCACAGGAGAAGAAGAAAGTGGACGGCGGTCTGGCTGTCATCGAGGACAAGGCGGTCCCCACGCGACTCACACCGCTCACGCCTCCGGGCTCTTTGTCGGCCAAGAACATGGCCACTCGCTGCACGGGATGCCAGCTCTGCGTGTCAGAGTGTCCGAACGATGTGCTCAGACCCAGCACAGGACTGCTCACCATGATGCAGCCCACCATGAGCTACGAGCGTGGCTACTGTCGCCCCGAGTGCAACCGCTGTTCCTCGGTGTGTCCCTCCGGTGCCATCAAGCCGATATCCGTGGAGGATAAGTCGTCTGTGCAGATAGGCCACGCCGTATGGATCAAGAAGAACTGCATACCCGTGACCGACGGCGTGGAGTGTGGAAACTGTGAACGCCACTGTCCCGTAGGTGCCATCATGATGGTACAGCTCGACGAGAACGACGAGGAATCGCCCATGGTGCCAACGGTGAACGAGTCGAAGTGTATCGGGTGCGGTGCCTGTGAAAATCTCTGTCCGGCACGGCCCTTCAGCGCCATCTATGTCGAGGGCCATGAGGTGCACAAAACCGTTTAGCGATTGTTTTCCTGTCTAATAATCCCCATCATCCATCACCCAATATGAAAGATATATCAAGAAGAGAGTTCCTGAAGCTGATGGGAGGCGGTGCCGTTGCTTCGTCGGCCCTCCTTGCCGCCTGCAACCAAGACGCCAACACCAAGCACCCATCATCCAAAGCCGAACCACCTAAGGACAAGATGACCATGCGCAAGAATCCCAATACGGGCGACGTTGTGTCGCTTCTGGGTTATGGCATGATGCGTCTGCCGAAGGTGGAGATGGACGTAGACGACTCACCCTACGACCAGGATATGATCAACCAGCAGGTGGACTACGCCATCGAGCACGGTGTCAACTACTTCGATACCAGTCCTGCCTACTGCAAGGGACAGTCGGAACGCTGCACCGGCATCGCCCTGAAGCGCCACCCCAGAGACAAGTTCTTTGTGGCTACCAAAATGTCTAACTTCTCGCCCGACACATGGAGCCGGAAGGCAAGCATGGAAATGTTCGAGAACTCACTGAAGGAACTGCAGGTCGAATACATCGACTACCTGCTGCTCCACGGCATTGGCGGCAGTTCGAAAGACCTCGACAGCGAGGAGACCTTCAACGCCCGCTACATGGACAACGGCATTCTGGACTGGCTCGTGGAGCAGCAGAAGAAAGGCCGGTTGCGCAACCTCGGCTTCTCCTACCACGGCGACGTCGAGATCTTCGACATGCTCTTGAAGTGGCACGATGAGGGAAAGTATCACTGGGACTTCGTGCAGATAGAGCTGAATTATCTGGACTGGGACTGGGCCAACGAAATCAACGACCGCAACACCGATGCCTCTTACCTCTATGCCGAACTGAAAAAGCGCGGCATTCCCGCTGTCATCATGGAGCCTTTGCTGGGCGGACGACTCGCCAATGTGCCCGATCCCATCGTGGAGAAGATGAAGAAGAAACGCCCGGAGGACTCCGTTGCCTCGTGGGCCTTCCGATACGCAGGAACTCCCGATGGCGTGCTCACCGTGCTCAGCGGCATGACCTTCATGGAGCATCTGCGCGAGAACATCGGCACCTACGCACCGCTCGTGCCCATCACCAAGGAAGAAGACAGCTTCCTCATGGAGATAGCCCAGGACATCTACAACCTGAAGACCATCCCCTGCAACGAGTGCAACTACTGTATGCCCTGTCCTTACGGCATCAACATACCCGCCATCTTCTCGCATTATAACAAATGTATCAAGGAGGGCAATTTGCTCAACATGGAGAAAGACCAGAAAGAGCTGATGGGCGACCCCAACTATCGTCGAGCCCGCCGTGCATTCCTCGTGGGCTACGACCGCAGTGTGCCACGCCTCAGACAGGCCGATCACTGCATCGGTTGCGGACAATGCAACCCCCATTGCCCTCAGCGCATCAACATTCCGCAAGAGATGCAGAAGGTGAACGACTACGCAGAGAAGCTGAAAAACCCCATGGGAACCAAGCGAGAACGCGAAGCTGAGGCCGGGGAAGTATAGCCTTTGTCAGGAAAATCCTGCACTTTAAGCGAAAAAAAACCTAGAATATTTTCATCGAAGCTGCCAATTTCGACGAGGATTTTCTAGGTTTTTTTTCGCCAATATGGCAAACAGCCCCACACAGGTTGGCCCTATCGACATTGAAAAGCAGAAAAATACAAAGCGAAAGCTTTTGTCGGTTCGCGGAATTGTTGTACCTTTGTCGACCGGAAAAAACGAAAAGATGAACATAAAACGATTCTATGCACTGCTGGTGGCAGTGCTGTGCCTCAGCGCTGTCAGCGCCCAGCAGGCCAATGGAGAGCAGACCGAGGTGGTGGACACGGCAGAGACCAACGTCATCGCCTATTTCTGCAAGCGCGACACCATGAAGTATAACCTTCAGTACTTGCAGTTTGAGGCGACGGCCAATGACACCGTGGTGAAGTCTTACTATGAGCAGGACTTTCAGGTTTGCATCACCGACTCCACGGCAGAAGGCTACAGGTTGGAATACATCGCCACGGGCTTCAGTCGGGAAGACACCATCACCGTCGACACGAAAGCCATGATGAGGCAGCGTGTCTTTGAGCGAATCAAGGGCAAGAAGCTGCTGTTCGATCTCGACGAAATGGGCTCTGTCGTGCAGATGCCCAGCTGGAACGCCGTGCGCAACGACCTCATTCAGGGTCTCTTCCAGGCCTACAACGAACTCTATCCGCTCGTTCCAGGGCTTGAGCAGATTGTGCCCAAGGGCCAGTTGATGGGCATCGTGTCGCAGCGGTTCCAGAGCGAAGAGGGCGTGATTGGGTGGTTTGACGAGATTGGAATGCTCTTCGACTTGCACGGACGTTCGTATGAGTCATCTGTCCAGGTGGATAACGAGCGCACCGAGGAGGAACTGCCATCCACCACTTTCGTGATGTCGGGGCTGCTGGAAGACGATGATGCCATTTTTGAAGGCGACTATTTCGTTACAGGTGCCACCGTAGCCAGCTTCGAAGGCGACGATGTGGCCACCTACCTGAAAGGCAAAGTGAGCGCACTTGGTGAGGACAATGAGCTGGCCAAGCTGATGATACAGCTGGCCGAGGCTGACGGAAAACCCACCATGAGCGTGGAAGATGCATTCGAAGAGTGGTTCTTTTTCAATGGCTGGCCAATGTCCTCCGCCGTCTGGACCGAGGAAACCATTGGCAAGAAAACCATACTGCAGAAGAAGTATCTTGAATGGGCTGAGCGCTCGTGGGGCAATTCCTGATGTCCTCCCCTTTGAAAAACCATCAGCCTCCTCGTGGCTAAGCGTACCTTGCGGCACCGCCGCAAGCCCATTATAACAACAACGGCGAACCCTCACCTTGAGGCTTCGCCGTTGTTGTTTGTTTCGTTCTGATGGCCCTTATCCCATGATGACCTCCACCTGATGCTTGCCTTCTGTGGCGGGAACCACGTTGCCGCTGATGGCTTTTCCATCCAAGGTGATGCTCTTCACACCTTTCTGAACGCCGTTGGGGTTCTTCACCGTGATGACATATTCGCCGCCGCGGAACTTGCGGCAGACGGTGTACTCCTTGGCCGACTGCGGTACGCACGGGTCAATGAGCAGTCCGTCGTAGGTGGGCTTGATGCCGAGGATGAACTGTGTGATAGTGTACCAGTTCCAGGCAGCCGTACCCGTGAGCCACGAGTTCTTGCCCTCTCCGGGACGGGCGGCGTCTTTGCCGGCCACCATCTGCGAGTAGACGTATGGCTCCACCTTGTGCAGCGTCTGGTCCTTGATGAATGCAGGGCAGATCTTTGCGTAGTGCTCCCAGGCATCATTGCCGCGACCCACCACCGTCTCGCCGATGATGACCCACGGATTGTTGTGGCAGAAGATGCCGGCGTTCTCCTTGTAACCGGCGGGATAGCTCGAAATCTCACCCATCTCCACGTAGTAGCGCGTGAAGGCCGGGTTGTTCAATACGATGCCATGCTCCGAGTCGAGATACTTCTTCGTGCTGTCGAGCGCCTTGTCCACCATGCCTTCTTCCTTACCGATGCCTGCCATGGTGCACCACCCCTGACTCTCAATGAAGATCTTTCCTTCCTCGTTTTCGTGCGATCCAATCTTGTTGCCGTAGAAATCGTAGGCGCGCAGATACCATTCGCCGTCCCATCCGTACTGCTTCACGGCGTCAATCATGGCGTTGACTTCCTTTTCGGCGCGGTCGGCTTCGTCGTTCTTCTTCAGCTGTCGGCATAGTTCGATGTAGTCGTTTCCGCAGACAACGAACAGGCCGGCAATCATCAGCGACTCGGCCTTTGAGCCTTCGGTCTTGTTCTCTGTCGTCTGGAAACTCTCGTTCGGGTCCCACGAGAAGCAGTTCAGGTTGAGACAGTCGTTCCAGTCTGCACGTCCGATGAGCGGTAGCTTGTGGGGACCTAGATTCTCCACCACGTGGTTGAACGAGATGCGTAGGTGCTCAAAGAGGCTTACCTCGGTGCCCGGCTCGTTGTCCCAGGGCACCATCTCCTCCAGGATGGAGAAGTCGCCCGTCTCTTTGATGTAGGCCACGGTGCCGAAGATGAGCCACATCGGGTCGTCGTTGAAACCGCCGCCGATGTCGTTGTTGCCTCGCTTGGTGAGCGGTTGGTACTGATGATAGCAGCCTCCGTCTGGGAACTGCGTCGAGGCGATGTCGATGATGCGCTGGCGAGCACGGCTCGGTATCTGGTGGACAAAGCCCACGAGGTCCTGGTTAGAGTCGCGGAAACCCATGCCTCGGCCTATGCCGCTCTCGAAGAAACTTGCCGAGCGCGAGAAGTTGAATGTCACCATGCACTGGTATTGGTTCCAGATGTTCACCATGCGGTCGAGGCGCTCGTTACCGCTCTTCACTGAATAGCGGTCGAGAAGGTCGTCCCAGTAGGCGCACAGTTGTTTAAAGGCGGCATCCACTTTCTCAACCGTGTTGAACTCATTGATCAGTTCGCGCGCCTTTACCTTATTTATAATAGTACGGTCGAGCTCACCAAGTGAAGTGATCAGCTCCCCTCCTAAACAGGAGGGGCTGGGGGAAGCCTTCTCATATTTTTCTTCTTGTGGCATCTCCACATAGCCGAGCACGAACACAAGCTCGCGTACTTCGCCTGGTTCCAGCTCCATCTCGATGTAGTGGGATGCAATGGGGCTCCATCCATGTGCCACCGAGTTCTTGGGCTTGCCCGCCATTACCACATCGGGATTGGCGAACTCGTTGTAGAGACCTACGAATGATTCGCGGTCGGTGTCGAAGCCTTGGATGGGCGTATTCACCGCGTAGAAGGCGAAATGGTTGCGGCGTTCCTTGTATTCCGTCTTGTGATAGATCACCGAACCGTCTATCTCCACCTCTCCCGTCGAGAAGTTGCGCTGGAAGTTCTCCATGTCCGTGGCGGCGTTCCACAGGCACCACTCGGCCAGCGAGAACAGCTTCAGCCGTTTCACCTTGTCGCCCTCGTTGATGAGTGTCAACTTCTGAATCTCACACCATTTCCCGAGTGGCACGAAGAAGAGCACCTCGGCCGACAAGTCGTTCTTTTTTCCCGTGATGCGCGTGTAGCTCATGCCGTGGCGGCACTCATACGAGTCCAGCTCCGTCTTGCAAGGCTTCCAGCCAGGGTTCCAGATGGTGGGGGCATCCCCAGAGTCACCTTCTTCCCTGATGTAGAAATACCTTCCACCATTGTCCATCGGCACGCCGTTGTAGCGGTAGCGCGTGATGCGGCGGAACTTCGCATCCTTGAAGAACGAATAGCCGCCTGCTGTGTTCGAGATGAGTGAGAAGAAATCTTCATTGCCCAGATAGTTAATCCAGGGCCACGGAGTCCGGGGGTCCGTGATGACATATTCTCTGTTCGCGTCATCGAAATGTCCGTAAATCTTGTTTTCCATTTTAGAAATTCTTGTTTGATAATATAAATGTGTTGCAAAGATACGTATTTTATGTATAATAGCATAATACTTTTTTGTTCTTTCGTTATACTTTTTCGTTTTTTGTTGTACCTTTGCACACAATTTTCATCTTTTAGCAAAGAAAAACATGAAGAATGTATTCGTCGGCACCATCGTGCTCGTCATCTCGTTTCTCGTCTTTCCCTTGTCGGCTCATGCGGGCAAGTCGTGGATTGATGTCACATCACAGTATCTGAACAACCCTTCATTCGACGGCAATTCGAAAGACGGATGGACGGCAACCGGTTATTACTCCAAGCAGGACGTGCAGTATGGCTGCATGGAATTCTGGAACGGAACGTTCACACTCGCTCAGCAACTGTCCTCACTCCCCGCTGGCAAGTATCGTCTGCATGTGCAGGGCTTTTTCCGCACCACAGGCAACGATGCAGCCTACCAGTCGCACCGCAACGGTACGGAGTCCATCACGGCTTACCTCTATGCGGGCACGGCGCAGAAGAAACTCCACAGTGTCTACGACGAGGAGTTCGGCGCCAACCTTGCCAACAACTGCTGGGCCTATGGCAACTGGTGGGAGGGCTACCGCTATTTCCCCAACGGCATGGCCAGCGCCCACGAGGCATTCTCTCAGGAATGCTATTGGAACACTGTCGAGTTTGAGCTGACTGCCGACCAGCCAGTCACCGTCGGCATCAAGAACGAAACGGCCAAGAACGACAACTGGTGCATCTTCGACAACTTCCGTCTTGAGTATTATGGCGACGTTTCCGACCCGTCGGCAGACAATCTTGAGATCAACGAAATCATGGCTGCCAACATCGATATGTTCTGGAGTCCGGTCACCAACTTCAACGGCTGGGCAGAGGTTCGCAACCTGTCGTCCGCTCCCGTACAGTTGGGCGGATGCTATCTCGACGATGGCACCGCCGGTTCTCTTCGCTGGCGCATTCCCGACGACTATGCCGTGGTGCCGGCAGGTGGCTATGCCCTGCTGTGGTTCGACGACAACGCTCTTTCGCCCCGACAGGTTCCCTTTAAGCTCGACACCGATGGCGCGAAACTCTGTCTCTACGATCCGCAAGGACAGCTCATCTCGTCGGTCTCCTATCCTGCTGCCGTCACTCGCACGTCGTATGCACGCTCCATGGAGAATCCCACGGAATGGCTGCTGACAGGACAACCCACCCCGGGCACCGCCAACCAAGGCCTCCTTCCGCTCTCGGCTCAGTTGCCTTTGCCCGAGATAAGCACCGAGTCTAGAATCTTCAGCGGCACGCTGACGTTCACTGTAACGGCGCCCATGGGCACAACCTTGCGCTTCACCACAGACGGCTCCACACCAACGCTCTCTAACGGCACCACTGCACCTCCGCAGACGGAGAACGGCCATCAGCGCTATGACTTCTCGGCCATCAACAACACCAACTATCGTTTCCGTCTCTTTAAGGACGGAAGTCTGCCCAGCGATGTGGCCACCCGCACGTTCATCAAGGCCACCAACAACTACACCGTTCCCGTGGTGTCCATCGTCACCGACCCCGACTATCTCTATGGAAACACCCACGGCGTGTTTGTGAAGGGCACGAACGGAAAGCCTGGTCGTGGACAGTCGCAGCCCTGCAACTGGAACATGGACTGGGAGCGACCAGTGTCCTTTACGCTGCTCTCTCCATCAGGACAGTTCGAGTTCTCGCAGGATGTTTCCCTTTCCACTTGCGGAGGATGGAGCCGTGCTTGGGATCCCCATTCGTTCAAACTCAAGGGAAACAAGGTGTTTGGCACCAGCAAGACGCTCGATTATCCCTTCTTCACGCAGAAACCTTACATCCGCAACCGCACACTCCAGATGCGAAATGGCGGCAACGACAACGTCTGCCGATTCAAGGATCCTGCGCTCGAGACCATGATATTGCGCTCGGGCATCGACCTCGATGCACAGAGCTATCAGCCCGTCGTACACTATATCAATGGCAAGTACATCGGCGTCATCAACATGCGTGAGCCCAACAACAAGCACTTCGTGTTTGCCAACCGCGGATGGGATGACGACGAGATAGACCTCTTCGAGATGGATGCTGACTCGGGCTATGTGCAGAAGTGCGGCACCCCCGACAGCTTCAACCGCCTCTATAACCTCTCGCAGCACGTCAACGAGGAGGGTGTCTACAACGAGATTTGTCAGATGCTCGACATCGATGAGTATATCAACTACATGGCCGCAATGCTCTATCTTGGCGGCGACGACTGGCCTCAGAACAACATCAAGGGCTACACGCGACACGATGGGCGGTTCCGCTTCGTAATTTTCGACCAGGACTTCGCCTTCAACCAGTCGGACCCCTTCACCACGTTCTTCAACAAGCAGAACTACACCTTCGCCTGGCTCTACGACAAGCAGACGCAATACCGGCAGGAAATACGCATGGTCACCCTCTTCAAGAACCTGCTCAACAACGACGGTTTCCGCCGCCGTTTCATCGATGCCTTCTGCATCATGGGCGGCAGCGTGTTCGAGGCTTCTCGCGCCAAAGCCATCATCGACGAGCTGGCCAACGCCATTGCTCCCATGATGAAATTCGAGAACGGTTCGCCGTGGAACACCGCCAACGACATGAAGAATCGCTTCTCCAACTGGGTGTCCACCGTCACCAGCTCGCTCAAGCGCAACAGCCACTTCAAGCTGTCATCGGTCACCATGCAGACAGCACGTCTCTCGACTTCAACGCCGGGCGCAACGCTCTTCATCAACGACATCGAAGTGCCCTACGCCGATTTCAACGGTCGTCTCTTTGCCCCTGTCACGCTACGCGCCGAGGCGCCGGCGGGCTACACCTTCAGCGGATGGAAGAACACCTCTACAGGAGAAATCTACTCCTACGAAGCAGAGACCACCATGCCTACAGGAAACTTCAGCCTCACCGCCACCTTCTCACCTTCTCCCTCCCTAGACAGGGAGGGTTGGGGAGGGTCTCCCATTGTTATCAATGAGGTCAGCGCCTCTAACGACTCCTACGTCAACGATTACTACAAGCGTGCCGACTGGATTGAGCTCTACAACACCACCGCCGAGCCAGTCTCACTCGAAGGCCTCTACCTCAGCGACGACCCGTCCAACCCTCACAAGTACCGCCTGCAGCTTCCCGACCCCTCTCAGTCCTCAGCTCTCAGTTCTCAGTTGGCCCCCTTCTCTCATCTCATTGTTTGGTGCGACAAGAAAGCCCCGGTCTCGCAGCCGCACACCGCGTTCAAGCTTAGCGATGATGGAGGGGAACTTGTCGTCACGGCAGCCGACGATTCCTGGTCGTCTGTCATCCGTTATCCCGCACACGACATGGACCACACCGTGGCACGCTATCCCGATGGAGCTGCCACCGTCTACGTCACCAACGTGCCCACCATCGGCAAACGCAATGTGCGCACCAGCTATCTCGTGGAGACTGAACAGGAGCCCAACGGCATCACGCTCCACTCCCTTGGGGAGGGGCAGGGGGTGGGTCTCAGCGTCCGCTACATCGTTGACCGTCTCATCGTCGAGACCGGCACTTGTGCGCGAGGCAGCATCCTCATCCTCGATACCGCAGGAAGACAGGTCTACGCCACCACAAGCACAATGGAGCAAGGGCGCAACGAAATCATCGTGCCAGCTCTGCCGCGAGGTTATTACGTAGCCAAAGTGGAGGCAGGCGGAAAACGTGCCACCTGCAAGATCGTGGTGACAAAATAAAAGCAGGAAACAAGATAGGCCGCAAAGACACGAAGGCACAAATAGTTGCTCTGATGGTAAACTATTTGTGCCTTCGTGTTTTTTGTGCTTGTATATGTGCGTTCAGCTTGCACCCCCAAAGGTCATCAGAATCCAAACCAGTGTGGTGATGTCTGCAAAAAATGCGAAAGAGTGGTGGAAATGTGTTCGTGGAACAGGTTTTTTACTTGTTTGTGTTTATTGTGTTAAGTTGTTGTTTCTCATGAAATTATGGCCGAAAGGTGTAGTCCTTGTTGAGTGGCGCTGTTGACGGACTGGAGTCCCGACGGTAAAAGGACTGCTGTCGTTTGACGTCGGGACTCGAGTAGTTTGGCGCGCGGACTCGTGTAGTATGGCGCACGGACTCGTGTAGTATGGCGCACGGACTCCTTCCGTCTGACACAGAGACAAAGGAGGCTTCTGAAGAGAGGCAAAAAAAGACGGCAGATAAAGTGAAAAAAGACGGCAGATAAAGTGAAAAAAGACGCCAAATAAAATGAAAAAAACTGGCAGAAAAAAGTTGGAAACCTGGCGTGGGAGAACAGTGGTGTTGGTTCGTCGTTGGTTAATGTTTCTTACGCTTTATAAAGAAATACGAAAGAATGCTTTGCCGTATGCAAGATTTTTCGTATCTTTGCGTTTGAAATAGGTGAAACCAAAACACTTTGCCTTATGAAAAATGGAATCTTAACTTGGATAATCGTTTTAATGCTTATGCCAACGATAGCGATGGCCGACGGCTACGACAAAATGTGGAACCGCGTGGAGCAAGCCGAAGAAAAGGATTTGCCCAAGACGCAGATGGAAGAGCTCGAGAAAATTGTGAAGCGCGCCAAGCAGCACGGCGACTACGGTCATCTGCTCAAAGCACAGCTCATGTACTCGGGGCTCGAGGTGGAACTGACTCCCGACAGCGCGAAGAAAGCCTTCGGACTGCTGGAGGAGACAGCAAAGCAGCTGGAGACCAAAGACAAGGTGGGCGCCGCCATCTACTGGGCGGTGCTTGGAAAACTGTTTGCCGAAAACTACGAGTCGTTTGACCCGAACATCGGCTATCGCGAAGCGCACGAACGCAGCAAAATCTATTTTGCGAAGGCACTGGCCGACCCCGCACTGCTGGCCAAAGAGAAGGCACGGGTGCTTAAACCCGCCATCGAGGAAGGCCCCGACAGCTACATCTTTGGCGACGACCTGCTGAGCGTGGTGTGCATGATGGCCGATGATGACGACTTGATGTACAAATGGTACAACGAACACGGGCCACGCACGGCAGCGCTCTACACATCGCTGCAGCATCTCGAGAACTCGTCGATAAGCTATTCGCGAACGTTCGAGAACAGCCCCTATATAGCCAAGCTCGACTCGCTCATCAGCCTCTACGGCGACTTGCCGGAATGCGGACAGGTGGGACTGGCGCGCTACTACGCCATCGAGCGATGCAACGACCTGACGCAGAACCAGAAAATTGCCTACATGGACGAGACGCTGGAGCGATGGAAACACTGGCCCGGCATTGCAGAGCTGAGGAACAATCGCACGCGCAGAACGAATCCGGAGTTTGAAGTGGAGGTACAGACCGACCTGCAACTGGTGGGGAAGACCACACAGGTGAAGGTGACGTCGGCGAGAAACATATCGCAGCTGAAGGTCACCATCAGTCGACTCAACCTGGAGCAGCCACAGTTATACAGCATCCAGACGAGCAACCAGCTCAAAAAGGTGATGGAGTGCATCGTGCCAGGACAGCAGCAGGTGCTGACGCGCAACTACCAGCCGGAAAATGAGTTCGTGGAGCTGAAGGACACCTTCCAGCTGCCGGCTCTCGAACCGGGCAACTATCTGCTGGAGTTCTCCACCGACAAAGACGAGATAGAAAAGGAGTATCAGCTCTACGATGTGTCGGACGTGTTCCTCCTGCGCGAGGACCTGCCGTCCATGAAGACACGCTTCGCCGTGGTCAGCGCCACGACGGGACATCCGTTGCCGGGAGCCAACGTCGTGGTCTACTACCGCATTAGTTCGAACAATATTACCAGCCAGACGTTTGCGTGCAATGAGGAGGGAGAGGTCATTGTCTCCACGGATCACGACAGACAGGGAGAGGCCTTCTGGGCCTATACCGCCAACGACCGCTTCATGCCGGCTCTTACCAGGAGCAACGGGCGATACTATCAGTATTCGCAAAGAGGGGAGAAGCAGGTCAACAAGGTGCAGATATTCACCGACCGTGCCATCTATCGTCCCGGACAGACCGTTCATGTGTCGATGCTGGCGTTCAGCACTGCCAACGGATGGACAACCTCGGTGTGTGCCGACAGCAAGCTGAAGCTCAGTCTGAACGACGCCAACGGCAAGATGGTGGAGAGCGTGGAGCTGACCACCGACGAGTTCGGTAGTGCCGAGGCCGACTTCAAGTTGCCTGCCAACGGATTGACGGGCCTGTTCACCCTCAGGGTGGACAATCCATGGACGCGCCAGACACTGCGCGTGGAGGAATACAAGCGACCCACGTTTGAGGTGGAGTTCGATGAATACAAGGAACGCTACGAGGCCGGTGAGACCATCAAGCTGAAGGGACATGCCCGCTCCTATGCCGGAGTGCCCGTTCAGGGCGCCAAGGTGAAGTACACCATCAGGCGCGGACTGTCGTGGTGGTACTGGTGGCGCGACAGAGGCGACGGCGAAATGCTCAGCGAAGGCGAGGCCACGACAGCCGACGACGGCTCGTTTGAGGTGCCTATGAAGCTCGACCTGCCCAGCAGCGACTACTACATCTACACATTTACGGCCAAGGCCGAAGTAACCGACCTGGGCGGCGAGAGCCACGAAGGCGAAATCAGCATTCCGCTTGGAAGAAAGTCGACGTCGTTCTATTGCAACATTCCCGACAAATCGGAGAAGGTGAAGCTGAAAACCGTCACTTTCTCGCGAAGGAATGCGGCTGGAGCGGAAATCGACGGCGACGTGGAATACACCATCGACAACGGTCCCAAGTGCAAGGTGAAGGCCAACCAGCCTGTGGACATCATGGCCAGCAAACTGCCTTCCGGCAAGCACGTGCTGAACGCTGTGTGTGGCACCGACACGCTGGAGACCAGCTTCATCTTGTTCTCGCTCGACGACCAACGCCCATGCGTGGAGACGCACGACTGGTTCTACAAGACCGATGAAAAGTTCCCTCTCGACCCGAAGGGTGACCCCGTGGCCGTGCAGATTGGAACAAGCGACGAAGACACCTATGTGTTATACAACGTAATTGCCGACGACAAGGTAGTGGAAAGCGGACACTTCGTGCTCGACAACGCCGTGAAGACCTTCCGCTACAAGTATAAGGAAGAATATGGAACGGGTCTCCTGCTCACCTATTCGTGGGTGAAGGACGGCCAGCACTACACGCATACGACCACCATTGCTCGCCATGAGCCCGACAAGTCGCTGAAGATGGAGTGGACTACCTTCCGCGATAAGCTGAAACCCGGACAGAAGGAACAGTGGAGCCTCCGCGTGAAGCGACCTGACGGAAAAGTGGTGCCCGCACAGATCGTTGCCACCATGTACGACAAGTCGCTCGACCAGCTTGCGAACCTTGCATGGACACTGAACCTCGGCATCTATCAGACACTGCCCCGTACTATATGGTTGGGCACCGAGGCCTCTAAATTCTGGACGCGCGGCCGTGCTCCCCTCCATCTCGAAGATGAGCCCTCGCTGGAGTTCTCACGGCTCGACGACCTGCTCGATGAATACACGAGGTACTTCTCCTACGTGCATCGCTACGGCCATTTCGACATGGTGGGCGGCGCTCCCGTCAGGCTGATGAAGTCTGAGGCTCCTGTGGCAATGCCGATGATGGTTACAGAAGAGGCTGCCATGGTTGAGGATAACATGATTATGCGCGCCAAAGAGATGGTGGATGCTGAAGAGGCAACCGCCGCTGGCACTGCCGAAGAGCAGAAACCGGAAGGACAGCAGGAACAGGTGCGCGAGAATCTCAATGAGACGGCGTTCTTCTTCCCCCGCCGCGTCACCGACCGACAGGGCAACGTCACGCTGGTGTTCACTCTGCCCGAGAGCATCACCACCTGGCAGTTCAAGGCGCTGGCACACGACAAGGACATGAACTTCGGATGGCTCAGCGGAGAGTGTGTGGCCAAGAAAGACGTGATGGTACAGCCCAACATGCCGCGCTTCATGCGGGTGGGCGATAAGGGTACCATTTCAGCACGCATCTTCAACACAGCCGAGAAGAAGGTCAGCGGCACCATCCGCATGCAGCTCATTGACCCCGAAACCGAAAAGGTGGTCCTTGAGGAGCAACAGCCCTTCAGCATCGAGAAGGACGCCACGACTTCCGCCACGTTTGCCGTCAGTCCCACCGACGACCTTCCCACCTTGTTAATCTGTAAGATAGTGGCCACAGGCAACGGCTTCAGCGACGGCGAACAGCACTACCTGCCCATTCTGCCTTCTTCGGAGTGGGTCACCAACACGGCGTCCATCACCCAGCATTCACCGGGAACGGCCTCCGTCGACCTGAAGAAACTGTTCCCCGAGGGCAGTTCTCAGAAGAAGCTCACCGTGGAATACACCAACAACCCCGCATGGCTGATGGTGCAGAGCCTGCCGTTTGTGGGCAATCCCAATGAAAAGAACGCCATCAGTCTGGCTGCGGCATACTATGCCAACAGCATCGGCAAGTTCATCCTCGCACAGTCGCCGCAGGCCAAGTCCGTCTTCGAGGGCTGGAAGCGTGAGCAGGGCGACGAGACCTCGCTCATGAGCAGTCTGGAGAAGAACCAGGACCTGAAGAACCTGGTGCTCAACGACACACCGTGGGTGCTCGACGCCGACCGTGAGAGCAACCAGAAGCGTGCACTCGCCAACTTCTTTGACGAAGAGCAGATGGAGAGTCGCCTCAATACCATATTCGATCGTCTGCAGACCTTGCAGCACGGTGACGGCTCCTTCTCCTGGTGGCAAGGCATGCTCGGCTCACCACGCATGACGGGCGAGGTGCTGGAGTTCCTCACACGCCTGAACCTGTTGGTGGGTAAGCAGAATACAACGGAGCGTATGATGCGTCGGGCCAACGACTATCTGGACAAAATCGTCATTAAGGAAGTGGAGGAATTCAAGCAGCGCGAGAAAGATGGCCAGCCTGTCTACATCTCTTCCTATCACGCACTCCAGTGGGTGTACCTCAATGCCATTTCCGGCCGTCAGCTGGAAAGCGACGAGAAAGACGCCTCCGACTATCTCATCAAGTACCTCTCGAAGCAGATCAAGACGCAGACCCTCTACGACAAGGCTCTCATGGCCATCGTCCTGTGGCAAGACGGCCAGCGCGACAAGGCACGCGAATACATCCAGAGCCTCAACGAGTACAGCGTCTTCACAGAGGAGATGGGTCGCTACTATGATACCCCGCGTGCAGGCTACAGTTGGTTCAGCTACGCCATTCCCACGCAGGTGGCCGCCATCGAGGCCATGCGCTTCGTCATGCCCGACGACACACAGCAGGCTGTCGAAGAGATGAAACGCTGGCTGCTGCAGCAGAAACGTACGCAGAGCTGGGACACGCCCATCAATAGCGTTAATGCCGTCTTCGCCTTCCTCAATGGCAACAACAACGTGCTCGCTCATCAGCAACCCACGCGCCTGCTTGTCGACAGTAAGTCAATAGAACTGCCGCAGGCCACCGCCGGTCTGGGATACGTGAAGACCACAGCCAATGCCAACGGCAGCACTTTCACGGCTGAGAAGACCAGCAGCGGAACATCATGGGGAGCAGTCTATGCACAGTTCATGCAGCCCACGCACCTCGTGGATGCCTCCGCCGAGGGTATGTCTGTCGTTCGCGAAATCCTCAAGGACGGCAAGCCCCTGCAGAATGGTCAGACACTCCAGGTGGGCGACAAGGTGAAGGTGCGCATCACCATCAAGGTGGAACGCGACTACGACTTCGTGCAGGTGTCGGACAAACGTGCTGCATGTATGGAGCCCGTCAGTCAGCTCAGCGGCTATCACTGGGGCTACTATATCGCTCCACGCGACAACGCCACCAACTACTACTTCGACCAGATGCGCAAAGGCACCCACATCGTGGAGAGTGAATACTTCATTGACCGCGAAGGCACCTACGAAACAGGTACTTGTACCGTGCAGTGCGCCTATAGTCCGGAGTATACCGCACGCGCCGCGTCGCACACACTTACCATCGGTAAAAAATGATTATGAACAGAATAACCATACTATCAGCCTTGACCATGGCCGCCGTCATGGTCAAGGCGCAGACCATTACCACTGACCATGAGGTCATCGATTTAGGAAACATCGTCTACGAAACCCCGTCAACAGCCACTTTCGAGCTGCGCAACACGGGCAACAGCCCGTTGGTGCTCAACGAGGTACACACCAGCTGTGGTTGTACCAAGGCCCAGTTCCCGCGCCAGCCTATTGCACCCGGTGAGACGTTCACCATCACCGCCACCTACGACGCTCAGCAACTCGGTCATTTCATGAAGGACATTGCCCTCTACAGCAATGCCTCCGACAAGCCTTTCTACCTGAGCATCCGCGGCGCCGTCGTTGACGAGGTGGTCGATTTCTCCGGCACCTATCCCTTCATGCTGGGCGACATTTCGTCCGACCTCAACGATGTGGAGTTCGACGACGTTAACAGGGGCGAGCGTCCCATGCAGAAGATTCACGTGAAGAACACCAGTACGCGTGCCGTCAACCCCACCGTCATGCATCTGCCCGACTACCTTTCGGCAACGGTTTCTCCAACCACCATCCAGCCTGGACGTGAGGGCGTTGTCACTCTCATTCTCGATTCACGTCAGCTCCGCGACTACGGTCTTACGCAGACAAGCGTGTTCCTCGGTATGTTCCCAGGCGACAAGGTGGCCCTCAACAAGGAGATATCCGTTTCTGCTGTGCTGTTGCCGGCATTCAAGGAACTCACCGATACTGAGCTGGCCAATTCACCACAGTTGCGCATTTCCCACGAGAACATCGATATCGACTTCCGCGGAAAGAAGAAACGCACAGAGACCATCGCACTCGAGAACGTAGGCCGCACGACCCTCGACATCAGCTCTCTGCAGATGTTCACCACAGGTCTTAAGGTGAAGCTCAACAAAAACCGTCTGGCTCCTAGTGAGAAGGCCACGCTCAAGATTACTGCCGATGCCGCCCTTTTACGCACTTCGCGCAGTCGTCCTCGTGTCATCATGATTACCAATGACCCTCTCAAACCCAAGGTCATCATCAATATCAACGTCAAATAAGAACTGCGGTGCGTGGTGCCTCCGCTTTGTTGTCTATACATTATTATTTATATATTAAGGTGCGAATCACCAGATTATCATTATGGAACACCCAGAAAACAGCTCTGAATACAAAGGTCTGCAAGTCAATAGTGGCGTAGAGCAGCAGTCAATCATCAACCCCTACCTGCGCCGCGGCCGTTTCCGCCGTCGCGAGCTCAGCGTTGCTGAGATGGTAGAAGGCATTCTCAAGGGCAACATCACTGTGCTCAGTCAGGCTGTCACCCTCGTCGAGAGCGTCAATCCTGACCACTATGCCCGTGCACAGGAGGTAATCGACAAGTGCCTTCCCTACAGTGGCAACAGTCTCCGCATAGGCATCAGCGGCGTGCCGGGAGCCGGCAAGAGCACCAGCATCGACGAGTTCGGCATTCACGTCCTCGACCGTTTCAAGGGCAAGCTCGCAGTTCTCGCCATCGACCCCAGTTCAGAGCGTTCCAAAGGAAGCATATTAGGCGACAAGACACGCATGGAGAAACTCTCGCAGCATCCCGATGCCTTCATACGTCCTTCGCCAACAGCAGGCTCTCTCGGTGGCGTGGCACGCAAGACGCGCGAGACCATCATCCTCTGTGAGGCTGCAGGCTTCGACAAGATATTTGTTGAGACCGTGGGAGTAGGGCAGAGCGAGACAGCGTGTCACTCGATGGTCGACTTCTTCCTTCTCATACAGCTCGCAGGCACAGGCGACGAGTTGCAGGGCATCAAGCGCGGTATCATGGAGATAGCCGACGGCATCGTCATCAACAAATGCGACGGAAACAATGTTGACAAGTGCCAGATGGCCGCCACCAATTTCCGCAATGCTCTCCACTTCTTCCCTATGCCCGACAGTGGATGGCTGCCGAAAGTGCTCTGCTACAGTGGATTCTATGGCACAGGCGTTAAAGAGGTGTGGGACATGATCTACCAGTACTTCGACTTCGTTCGTGCCAACGGATACTTCAACTATCGTCGTAACGAACAGGCCAAATACTGGATGTATGAGTCCATCAACGAGCATCTGCGCAACTCCTTCTATAACAATCCCGTCATAGAACGCCTCATCCCCCAGGCTGAACAGGAAGTGCTCGGTGGTACTAAGACCTCCTTCGCCGCCGCTGCCGACCTCCTTGGGCACTATTTCAAGCTGATGGAAAACTCGTCGGCCCGTCCTTCTGGGGAAAAAGCAGAATAGCGCATCTGGCCTTTACTGACATCATCAGAGAAATGAACAACGAAAACACGCAATCGAAGCCCTCACCACTTCCTCCCATAAGCGAGGAAGGCAGGGATTCCGTTTCCATAGAGATAGACAGCAGCTCGGGTTTCTGCTTCGGCGTCACCACCGCCATCAAGAAAGCCGAGGAAGAGCTTGCCAAAGGCACCACGCTCTACTGTCTTGGCGACATTGTGCACAATGCCATGGAGTGTGAGCGGCTGCGGCACATGGGACTTGTTACCATCAGTCACGATGACATGGCCCGCCTGCACAACGCCAAGGTGTTGCTGCGAGCTCATGGAGAGCCTCCCGAGACCTATCAGCTCGCACAGCGCAACAACATCGAGATTATTGATGCCACATGCCCTGTGGTTTTGCAGCTGCAGCGGCGCATCAAGCGGCAGTATGAAGCCCAGAAGGAACAGACTGCGGGAGGTTCCTCAATCATCATCTTTGGAAAACCCGGACATGCAGAGGTGCTCGGACTCGTCGGCCAGACACAGGGACATGCCACCGTCATCGCCAATCAGGAAGATGCCAAGCACCTTGATTTCTCACGCGACATCTATCTTTATTCGCAGACAACCAAGTCGCTCGACGAGTTCCAGCGCATTATCACATACATCCGTCAGCATATTGCGCCAGGACGAACCTTCCAGAGTTTCGATACCATCTGCCGGCAGGTGGCCAATCGCATGCCAAACGTCTCGGCCTTTGCCCAACGCCACCAGCTCGTACTCTTTGTGTGTGGGCGGAAAAGCAGCAACGGACATGTTCTGTTCAACGAATGCCAGCGCGTCAATCCCAACAGCCATCTCATCGAGAGTGCCTCTGAAATCAACATGCAATGGCTCAGCGGTGTTACGTCCATTGGTATTTGTGGAGCCACCAGCACTCCCAAATGGCTCATGGAAGAATGCCGCGATGCCATACTCAGACACACTGAAAGCAGTAGAAAAGAGTAATCCCGTCTCTCTTTTCTTTGTAACCCCAGTATCGTTTATACGATAAAAGAAAGACCGCACCCAGGCATAAAGCCCGGATGCGGTCTGGCGATAATAGTTATTCTAAGAAAAACTTCTCTCTCTTCATGCCGACGGCGCCTGTTAGCGCAGTCCGCGGTTCACCAATGTGGTGTTGAGCAGCAGCAGGTAGTGCTTGTACTGCTTGTAGTTGAGAATGCTGCGCATGTAGCGAAGGTCCATGGTAATGGCGTTCTTCATCATTGCCTCGCGCGATTCCTCGCTTGCAGCAGCCACGCTCATCATGTTGGTGCAGAACATCTGGTGAACGTCTTTCACAGCTTCGAGCTGGTCGCTGGTCAGGTCGAGTGCCTCGCCCAGCTTGTTGTAGTTCACCTCCATGTTGTAGGCCTGCATGTTGTTTGTCGTGTTCAGATTCTCATCTTCTGCGAATGTCATAGTCATGCTGAGCACGGCCATAACGGTCAAAAACAATCTTTTCATACTTTTTTTCCTTTCTTTTTGTTATCCTAAAATGTTATCCTGATGGCGCCACTCTTCAGCGCCTTTTCTGTGTAATTCGCGCTGCAAAGGTAAGGCGTTTATCGTTTCACGCAAAGGCTTTTTGGCTGTTGTTTGCGCAAACAGGGCCGTTTTTTGACGTAAATCAAAAAACAGAGCCACATTTTTTGCCATCTCGAATATTATGCGTACATTTGCAGACAAATCGTAAACAAAACCTCTTTTTTCATGGAAGAACAAAACAAAAACCTCTATATCGCCGTGGCCTACAAGTTGTTTGCCGCAGGCGAGAAGACACTGCAGTTTATCGAGGAAGCCACCGACGAAAGGCCCTTTGTGTTTATCAGTGGCTTCGGTGTCACGCTGCCTGAATTTGAGAAACAGGTAGCAGGACTGTCGAAAGGCCAGGAGTTCAATTTCACGCTTGCCAAAGAGCAGGCCTATGGCGACATAGAAGCGGAGCGCATTGTAGATCTCTCGCGCGACATCTTCTGCATCGACGGCAAGTTTGACAGCGAACACGTGCAGGTGGGAGCCATACTCCCCATGCAGAATGAAGACGGACAGTATTTTCAGGGTAGGGTGGTTGCCATCGACGACCAGCAGGTGCGCATCGACCTGAACCATCCGCTGGCAGGTCGCGAACTCAATTTCAACGGACACATCGTGGAGAGTCGTGAGGCCACCAACGAGGAAATACAGCAGTTCATCAACCGTCTCAGTGGCGGCGGCTGTGGTGAAGGCTGCGGCGGATGCGGTGGTTGCGGCAGCGACGATGGCGGCTGCGGCGGTGGTGGCTGTGGAATGTGTAATGGCTAAGCCCATATCCATCCCCATAGAAAACAACAAAACAGGTGCATCTGCGCCCCATTCCTTTTCCCTATGCGCAACACTTTCGGAAACCTCTTTACGCTGACCACATTCGGCGAGAGTCACGGACCGGCCGTTGGCGGAGTCGTAGACGGCATGCCCGCCGGCATCGATGTGGACATGGACTTCATACAGGCAGAGCTGGCAAGACGCAGACCAGGCCAAAGCAAGATTACCACCGACAGGCGGGAAGCCGACGAGGTGGAGTTGCTCAGTGGCGTGTTTGAGGGCAAGACGACAGGAGCCCCCATCGGATTCATCGTCAGAAACCAGAACCAGCATTCTCACGACTACGACAATATGCGCGAACTGTTCCGTCCCAGCCATGCCGACTATACCTATTATTATAAATATGGTACGCGAGACCATCGTGGAGGTGGACGTTCGTCGGCCCGCATCACCATCAGCCGATGCGTAGGCGGAGCTTTGGCCAAACTGGCCCTGCGCCATCTGGGCATCAGCGTGCAGGCCTATACATCGCAGGTGGCCCATCTGGCTCTTTCGCGCGACTACAGTCGCTACGATCTCAGTCTTGCTGAGACCAATGCGGTGCGTTGTCCCGACCCAGACATGGCTCAGCAGATGGAAGACCTCATCGCCCAGGTGAAGGCCGAGGGCGATACCGTGGGCGGCATAATCACTTGTGTGGTGAAAGGTTGCCCCCCGGGACTTGGAGAGCCTGAGTTTGGCAAACTCCATGCGCAGCTTGGTGCGGCCATGCTTAGCATCAACGCCGCCAAGGGTTTCGAATATGGCGATGGCTTCGACTGCGTGCTTACACGTGGTTCCGAACAGAATGACCGTTTCCTTCCAGGCGATGGCTCGCCTTTGCGGCTGTCCACGCTCACCAATCACAGCGGTGGCATTCAGGGCGGCATCAGCAATGGGCAGGACATCTGTTTCCGAGTGGCTTTCAAACCCGTTGCCACCCTGCTGCAGGAACAGCCCACAGTCGACATCAACGGGCACCCCACCGTACTGAAAGCACGTGGTCGCCACGACCCATGTGTGTTGCCACGAGCCGTGCCTATCGTAGAAGCCATGGCCAGCATGGTAGTTTTAGACTGCTTTTTGGTCAATAAGTCGATAAAAATGTGAAAAAACTACGAAAAGCAAAAAAAAATCCAGATAAAGTTTTGTAGTTTGGATGAATTTACGTAAATTTGCATCGGCATTACGAAATTTATTTTTTGGGTTTGTGAAAATCCCGTAAATGCCTAGTTAAGTCTAGTTTAGTTTTTGTGTTGGTTGCCCCCCGCTGTTTGGCGGGGGGCTTTTGCATATATATGTGGCAGATATTTGCCGCTTACGACCCTTTTGGTTAAAGAATATAAAATTCATGCGGCAGGCGTAGTAAATTTTCAGTTGTCGCGTCTAAAGAGCAAATAACAATCCGAAAAAAGAAATGGAAAAGCAAGAATTAGAGTTCACCCGTATGGTGAAAGAACACAAGAGCACCATCTACACTGTGTGCTACATGTTCTCGAACGATGCCGACGAGGTCGGCGACTTCTTCCAGGAAGTGCTGACAAATCTGTGGAAGGGCTTCAGCTCGTTTGAAGGGCGAAGCGATGTCAGGACATGGATCTACCGCGTCAGCCTCAACACCTGCATCTCGGCAGACCGCAAGAAGCGCAAGATGAAGTCGGTGCCTCTCTCAATGGACATCAACCCCTATGAAGACCAGAGTGAGGACATCCGCCAGAGCGAGATGCTCAGACAGCGAATCGCAAAGCTGGGAGCCTTCGACCGCGCCATCATACTGTTGTGGCTCGAGAACATGAGCTACGAGGAGATAGGGCAAGTGGTGGGCATCTCCACCAAGAATGTCTCGGTGCGGCTCTTCCGCATCAAGGAACAACTGAAAAGAATGTCAAACGATCAATAAAAAAACAGCAACAATGGAAACAACAATGAACAACATGCAGGAACTGGAAGAAATGCGCTCAGCGCTGGCCTCCCTCAAGAATAAGCTCGACAAGCAGGAAATCGTCAACGACCGGCTGCTGCGTCAGTCGATGAAGTCGAAGATGTCGTGGATAAAGAGATACCTCTGGATTTCGCTCTGCTTCATCCCCATCGTGGCCGTGTGCTTCCTGCCCATGACCATCACGCTGAAGCTCTCCTGGTGGCTCTATGGCTTTACCATCCTCTTCGTCGCTGGCTGCGTCATTGCCGACTGGTACATCAACAATATGGACAGCCGCGAATTCCTCACAGGCAACCTCACAGATACAGCCTATAAGCTGCGGAGGATGAAGACACTACGCATGAGAAACGAAATCGTCAGCTGTAGCGTGCTCGTGCTGTGGATTGTGTGGATGGCCTGGGAAATCTACACCAAGGGACAGGCTGCTCCGGCCGACTCGTTGGAGCGTGGCATGTCGGTGGGAGGACTGATTGGAGGTGGCATCGGACTTGTCATTGGCGGCGTCATCGGACTGAGCATCTTCTTCAAGATGCAGCGCACCAACGATGAAATCATCCAGCAGATTGAGGAAATCACAGGCGAGCAGACCCTCTGAACGCCTTGACCGATACAGAAGAGCGGGGAAACAGACCATTGTCTGCCTCCCCGCTCTTCTGCTTTTTCTTCGTGCTCAGGTCTCGAGTGCCCCGATAATCTCCTGTACGCTCTGACAGCCATGGCGGTCGAGCCAGTCGTTCAGTCCGTCGCGCACACGGATGGTCACTGTGGGGTCTATGAAATTGGCCGTGCCAATCTCTATGGCGGTGGCGCCGGCCATGAGGAACTCGATGGCGTCGGTTGCCGTCATGATGCCGCCGAGTCCCACAACGGGAATCTTGACAGCCTTTGCCACCTGCCACACCATGCGCAGGGCCACGGGCTTCACGGCGGGACCGCTCAGACCGCCCGTTGTGATGCTCAGTCGCGGCCGACGCTTCTCAATGTCGATGGCCATGCCCATCAGCGTGTTGATGAGCGACACGGCATCGGCTCCTTCGTCCTCCACGGCGCGCGCAATGTCGGCAATGTTGGTCACATTGGGCGACAGTTTCACAATCAGTGTCTTGTTGTACCGTCGTCGCACCGCCTTCACCACGCTGGCTGCTCCCTCGCAGGTCACGCCGAAGGCCATGCCGCCTTGCCTGACATTGGGGCATGAGATGTTCAGCTCGATGGCGGGCACTTTCTCCAGCCTGTCCACCCTGGCGGCGCACTCAGCGTAGTCATCGGGTGAGGAGCCGCTCACGTTCACGATGATGTTCGTGTCCACGTTCTTGATGTCGGGATAGATGTGTTCGCAGAAATAGTCGACGCCTTTGTTCTGCAAGCCTACGCAGTTGAGCATGCCAGAAGCCGTCTCCACCATGCGCGGATAGTCATTTCCTTCGCGTGGATGGAGCGTCGTTCCTTTCACGATGATGCCGCCCAGACCGTCGAGGGGAATGAAGTCGGCAAACTCGGGACCGTAGCCGAAGGTGCCCGAGGCGGTCATCACGGGGTTCTTCAGGGTCAGTTCTTTTATCTTTACTTGTAATTGGGCCATGGGATGATGGGATGATAGGTGATGGATGATGGGTGGTAGTGGATGGTGATTTCTGATGATGGACGGGCGATTACGTCCAGGTGCTCAGTCGTTCGACGTCGAACACTGGTCCTTCCTTGCACACGCAGAGGTTGCCGTCGATGGTCTTTTCCACGCAGCAGAGGCAGGCGCCGAGTCCGCAGGCCATGAGGTTCTCGAGCGATGCCTCGCAGTAGATGCCGCGTTCGCGTGCGTATCGTGCCACAGCCATCATCATAGGCTTGGGACCGCAGGTGCTGATTTGGTCAAACGGTTCGCCTTGGAGCACTGAGTGGTTGGTCACGAAGCCGCGCTCGCCGCATGTGCCGTCCTCGGTGGTGATGCACAACGAGCCGTATTTGCGAAACTCATCGAGCAGCAGCAAGTCACCGGCTGAGCGAGCTCCTAACAGGAAGGTGGGCTCCATGTGCTGTTCCTTCAGCCGCTTGCCGAAGTAGAGTAGGGGTGCCACGCCTACACCGCCACCCACCAACAGCACCCGTTTGCGGCTGTCGGGCATGGTGAAGGCGTTGCCCAGAGGCAGCACGCAGTTGAGCGTGTCGCCCTGCTGCAGGCGTGCCAGCCGGCGTGTTCCCTCGCCGACGGCTGCCACAAGGAGCCACAGTTGGTTGAGGGCTTCATCGACAAAGTTGATGGAGATGGGACGGCGCAGGAACGTCGTGGGGCTGTCGTCCACGCGTACTTCCACGAACTGGCCTGGCAGCATGTCTGGCAGCTTCTGGTCGTGCGTCAGCTTCAGCAGCACATATTTCTCGTTGATATGCTCCACCGAAGCCACCCTGAGGTCTAAAACATATTTCTTCATAGATGTGTTTCCTGGTTTTAAAAACTGATGCAAATTTACGAAAAAAAGTTGAATCGCGCGCCTGTCAGTGGAAAAAAAGCATCACGCGCCTGTTTTTCTTGTCTGGGCTTGGTGAAAGACATGGAAAGTCTTCGCGCCAAACTACTCGAGTCTTTCCGCCAAACTACTCGAGTCTTCCCGCCAAAAAACTTGAGTCTTTCTGCCGTCGGGACTCGAGTCCTGCATATGGAAGAATCAACAAGGACTATAGCTTTTCTTTGTAAATGCAATTAAATCAACGGCTTAATGTTCAGAAGTTTAAGGGGTCAGGAGCCGCGGGAATTCTTTGCAAGCAAAGCGAACAAGTTCGAGCGGCAGACGATACTCGTAGTTCGATTCTTAAAATGGTGCTAAAAAATGACGTCTGTAACACTTGAACTCCTGTGACGAGAAAAAACTTTTCGGCATTATTTGCATTTTTCCCGTTTTTTCTTTATTTTTGCAGCCCATTTAAAATACTCATCCCTTTCGGCCTGTCCTCTGGAGCTATTCAGGGAAGGCATCGAACAAGAAAACCACATTCAGCCCATGCCACAGGAACAACAGAAAACACGCGACCGGCAACGCACCGACATCCGCGAGCCGCGACGCTACACCGTGACCATCTACAACGATGACTTCACAACCATGGAGTTCGTTGTGAAGTTGCTCGTTGAAGTGTTTTTCAAGAGCAAGGCTGAGGCCGAAACGCTCATGATGACCGTGCACCACTCGCAGAAGGCGGTGGTGGGCATCTACACCTACGACATTGCCGTGTCGAAGGTGCAGAAGGCCACACGAATGGCCCGTGAGGCTGGTTTCCCGCTCAGACTCAGCTATGAGCCGGAAGGAAGTGAGAATTGAAGACCCTCCCCAGCCCTCCCTGTTCAAGGAGGGAGCGCAGAAAAGACCCTCCCCAACCCTCCCTGTTCAGGGAGGGAGCGCAGAGAGGTAAGAAAAGGATATGGAACAGGTGTTATCTTACTACTCACCTCTTACCTCTCACCTCTAAAAAACAATGTGCAACATGAGAAACTTGTATAAAGAATAGGTGATGTGTAAAGAACGAAGAAAGAAACTATGCCAGAGATAAAGAAGACTACAAGGCTTGACAGCCTGTTGAAAGAGGTGCTGGAACTATGCACCAGCCGGCGTGATGAATTTGTCATGCCCGAACATTTGCTGCTGAAACTGCTCGACGAGGAGGAGTTTTCAGACCCTCTCGACTTGTTTGCCCATGTTGATAGGATAAGAAGACGACTGAACGAAAAGCTTGATGAAGTGGAGACGGTCCCCGAAGACAGGACCGACTATCAGCCCGAGACATCGGCACAGATGTTGAAGGTGGTGGAGAAGGCCTGCAATCAGGTCATCTTCAGCGGCGCTACCAAGCTCGACATACCCCATCTCGTCATCGGTCTGCTCGACCTTGAAGACTCGTGGGCATCGTATTTGTTGAACAGTGAACTGGGTGACAGCAAGGCCGACTTCGTCAGTTGCGTCATTACGAACTACGATGCCGACGACGAAGTGATGAACGAATACATCTCCGGCGACGCTGACGAAACGGAGGAACCGAAGAGCGAGGCATGGCGTAAACTGGTCACTTGTCTGAACGACGCCCTCGCCTCGCACAATCCTTTGATAGGCCGTGAGCGCGAGCTGGAGCGCACCATCCAGGTGCTCTGCCGCAAGGAGAAGAACAACCCGCTGCATGTGGGTGAGCCAGGCGTGGGAAAGACATCGCTTGTGTATGGTCTCACAAAGCTCATCGAAGAGGGCAAAGTGCCTGAGCGTCTGCAGGGGTGCAAGGTCTATCAGCTTGACATGGGCACGCTGGTGGCGGGAACGCAGTATCGCGGCGACTTTGAAAAGCGCATCAAGACCGTCATGGACGGCATCTCGGCAGAGGGACCTGCCATCGTCTACATCGACGAGATACACAACATGATTGGCATGGGCCAGACGGGCGAAGGTTCCATGGACGCGTCAAACATGCTGAAACCCTATCTGGAACAGGGCAGCCTGCGCTTCATCGGCTCGACGACCTACGAGGAATACAACCGCTATTTCGCCCGCAGCAAGGGCATCGTCAGACGCTTTCAGCAGATAGACATTGCCGAGCCTTCCATCGACGATACCATCAAGATACTGCAAGGCCTGCGCGAGAAATATGAGCAGTTCCACGGCGTCGTCTACGAAGACGCTGCCCTGGAACACGCGGTGCGGCAGAGCGCGAAGTACATCAACGACCGCTTTCTGCCCGACAAGGCCATCGACCTCATGGACGAGGCCGGGGCTGCCGCACAGATGAAGGAGGGGAAAGACCTTCCTGCGTTGACGGTTGAAGGGGAAGATGGCGACAAAAAGCGGCTGGTGGTCATTGGAAAACAGCAGATTGACGACGTCCTTCAGAAGGTTTGCAAGATAGATGCCGTGGCGCTGAAAGAGGACAGCAACGAACAGATAGAGAGTCTCAACGAGCGCATCGCCGCCCGCATCTATGGGCAAGACGAGGCCGTGCGTCAGGTGGTGGAGGCCGTGCAGATGTCGAAAGCCGGACTGCTCGACGAAGGGAAGCCCATGGCATCGCTGCTGTTTGTCGGTCCCACAGGTGTGGGAAAGACCGAGGTGGCCCGTGTCTTGGCACAGGAACTTGGCATCAGTCTGGTGCGCTTCGACATGAGTGAGTACACCGAGAAACACACGGTGGCCAAGCTCATTGGATCGCCTGCCGGCTATGTGGGCTACGAAGACGGCGGACTGCTGACAGATGCCATCCGCAAGACTCCGAACTGCGTGTTGCTGCTCGACGAGATAGAGAAAGCCCATCAGGACATCTACAACATCCTGCTGCAGGTGATGGACTACGCCAGCCTGACCGACAACAAGGGGCGCAAGGCCGATTTCCGCAACGTGGTGCTCATCATGACGAGCAATGCCGGCGCACAATATGCAGGGCAGAGCGTGGGATTCGACGCTCATGTGAGCCGTGGCGAGGCCATGATGAAACAGGTGAAGAAGACCTTCAAGCCCGAGTTCATCAACCGCTTGTCGGGAACGGTCGTCTTCCGCGACATGGATATGCCCATGGCAGAGCTCATCCTCGACAAGAAACTGCGCGAACTGCAGCAGAAACTCATGGCCAAGAGCGTCACGCTGGAACTCACTGCCGAGGCCCGGCGCTTGCTGCTCCAGAAGGGCTTCACCAAGGAATACGGTGCCCGCGAGATGGACCGTGTCATTGCCCAGATGCTGAAGCCGCTGCTCATGCGCGAAATCCTGTTCGGACGGCTGAAGCAGGGTGGGGTGGCACAGGTGGGCGTCGGTGCTTCCAAGGACAATAGCGCTACAGGGGCCCAGACTTCGTCGCAGCAGCTTGTGCTCATCAGTGCCCCAGCCGAAAAAACGATTAGTCTGGGCTCTTAGTAGGCAGAGTCACCGCCTCTGCTTTTTAACCATTAAACACATATCAGCGCCATCATGGTTTTCCAATTAGATTCTGGCATTTGGTTTCCCGATCCCCATCTGGCCGAAGACGACGGGTTGCTCGCCTTAGGTGGTGATCTCAGCGTTGACCGCCTGCTGCTGGCCTACGACTATGGCATCTTTCCGTGGTACAGCTTTCGCGACAGCGACGAGATAGCGTGGTATTGTCCGCACGAGCGTTTTGTCATCTTTCCGGACGAAATTCACATCTCCCATTCCATGCGCACGCTGCTCAACCACACGTCGTCATGGCTTACGCCGCGAAAGGATGCACGCTACAGGATCACCATTAACAAGGATTTCGAGGGCATCATCAGCAACTGTAGCAAGCTGCGCTATGAAGAGCAGGGGGCCTGGCTGGGTGAGGATATGATAGCCGCCTACACAAAACTCCATCAGCTGGGCTATGCGATGAGCGTGGAGGTGTGGGAGGTGAATGCCGTTGAAGCATCGAATGAGGAGCCTCTGCACGACAGACTGGTGGGCGGACTCTATGGCGTGGCTGTCGGAAAGAGCTTTATTGGCGAAAGCATGTTCTCGCTGGTGCCCAGCGGAAGCAAGCTCGCACTCATCTATCTGGCGCAGATGCTGGGAAGAAGGGGTGGTGGACTCATCGATTGTCAGTTGCACACACCCCATCTGCAAAGCATGGGCGGCAGGTATATTGATTATGAAACGTATTTGAAAGTGCTGCGTGCCAAATGAGCCTTAACAGGTTGTCAGTCAGTTGTTTTTTGTCGTTTTTGTCAATCCTTCGCTTCAATGTCAACTCATATATGTCATTATTTGCTCATTTGAGCAATGTTTAATCAAGTTTAAGAAATTGTCAGCAAAGTTTATCGTAGTTTAAAATCAGTGCCATCCTGTCCTCCAACGGAAGTCAATTTGTCATTCGGCACGTTTGTTGCACAGACATTCAGTGAGAGCTGGAGCTTAGGCGAAGGCAATCAAACAACATACGTTCAACTTAAAATATAATTAGGAGGTATTGATTATGTTACCAGTAATGTTTAAAAACAGTTGGTTCCCAACAGTATTTGAC
>OCTW011561020.1_pt1 | contig 32766 bp, 27 predicted proteins | sample 1539671 | NCBI WGS metagenome assembly OCTW01 (sample SAMN02144230, study PRJEB22623) | gut metagenome | biome: sheep rumen | host: Ovis aries | place: New Zealand | reverse complement strand
CCCGCCATTTTGGCGGCTTCCAGCACGGTCGTACCGGCGGGAACTTCCACCTTGACATTATCGATCGTCAAGGAAATCATCTGTTCACTCATTGGTTGTCCTCCTCCGTCTGTCAGACCCTGGAAATCGCGCCGAAACGGCACTTCTCCATGCAGGCGCCGCACTTGAGACACTTGGCCGGATCGATCACGTGCTGTTTCTTGACCTCACCACTGATGGCGCCGGCCGGGCAGACACGCGCGCAAGCCGTGCAGCCCTTGCACTTGTCAGAAATCACATACTGCAGCAGATCCTTGCAATGATGGGCGGGACAGCGTTTTTCCTTGATGTGGGCTTCGTACTCGTCGCGGAAGTAGCGGATGGTGGAAAGGACCGGGTTGGGCGCCGTCTGGCCCAGGCCGCACAGCGCGGTGGCCTTGATGGTCTTGCCCAGGTTCTCCAGCTTTTCGATATCGCCTTCCTCGCCCTTGCCGGCGACGATGCGGTTCAGGATCTCCAGCATACGGCGGGTGCCGATGCGGCAGGGGGCGCACTTGCCGCAGCTCTCGTCGACGGTGAAGTCGAGGAAGAAGCGGGCGATGTCAACCATGCAGTTGTCTTCGTCCATGACGATCATACCGCCGGAGCCCATCATGGAGCCGATCTGGATCAGGGAGTCATATTCGATCGGAACGTCGATATGTTCCGCCGGGATGCAGCCGCCGGAAGGACCGCCGGTCTGAACCGCCTTGAACTTCTTTCCGTTGGGGATGCCGCCGCCGATGTCATAAATGACCTTGCGCAGCGGGGTGCCCATGGGGATTTCCACCAGACCGGTGTTGTTGATCTTGCCGCCCAGGGCGAACACCTTGGTGCCCTTGGACTTTTCCGTACCCATGGCGCTGAACCAGGACGCGCCCTTCAGAATGATCTGCGGGATGTTCGCGTAGGTTTCCACGTTGTTGAGCATCGTCGGCTGACCGAAGAGGCCCTTGACCGCCGGGAACGGAGGACGGGGGCGGGGCTCGCCGCGGTGGCCTTCGATGGAGGTCATCAGAGCGGTTTCCTCGCCGCACACGAAGGCGCCGGCGCCCAGACGGATGTGCAGATCAAAATCAAAGCCGGTCTCGAAGATGTTCTTGCCCAGCAGGCCGTATTCCTTGGCCTGGCCGATGGCGACCTTCAGACGCTTGACGGCGATGGGATACTCGGCGCGGACGTAGATATAGCCCTCGGAAGCGCCGATGGCGTAACCGGCGATGGTCATCGCCTCGATGACGCTGTGCGGGTCGCCCTCCAGGATGGAGCGGTCCATGAAAGCGCCGGGGTCGCCTTCGTCGGCGTTGCAGGCGACGTACTTCTGCTTGTCAAGCTTGCCGTCGCCGTAGGCGAACTTCCACTTGAGGCCGGTGGGGAAACCGCCGCCGCCGCGGCCGCGCAGGCCGGAAGCCAGGACTTCTTCGATGACCTGCTCGCGGGTCATCTGCGTCAGGGCCTTTTCCAGGGCGCGGTAACCGTCAAACGCGATGTATTCGTCGATGTTTTCCGGGTCGATCACGCCGCAGTTGCGCAGGGCGATACGGGTCTGATGCTTGTAAAAGCTGATGTCTTCCAGAGATTTGTTGGCATTCTGTTCGTGCGTGGCGTGGTCGGTATAGACCAGGTGCTCGACCTTGCGGCCCTTGAGCAGGTGCTCCGTCACGATCTCGTCAACGTTCTCTTCCTTGATGCGGCTGTAGAAGGTGCCATCCGGATACACGATGACGACCGGGCCGGCTTCGCACAGACCAAAGCAGCCCGTGCGGATGACCTTGACTTCTTTTTCAAGGCCGTTTTCCTTGATCTTCTCGTTAAAGCGGTCGATCAGTTTGGCAGAGCCGGAAGAAGAACAGCCGGTGCCGCCGCAGACCAACACATGTGAGCGATAAATTTCCATCTCATCGTCTCCTTATTGAATGTTACGCTTCGGCAGCGCCAATGGTATATTCTTCCACAGGACGGTTGTTGACGATATGCTCCGCCACGATGCGCGGCACCATGTCCGGCTTGACGTGAACATAGGTGGTCTTGGTTCCGTCCGGGGTGATCACGTCCACCATGGGCTCCAGACGGCACATGCCGATGCAACCGGTCTGGGAGATGGTGACATGCTGCAGGTTGCGCTTGTCAATTTCATCCATAAAGGCCCGCATCACGGGACGGGCGCCGGCGGCGATACCGCAGGTCGCCATGCCGATCACGACACGGGTCAGCTCCGCCTTGTCTTCCCGGCGGAGGTTGATCTTTTCCATGGTCGCTTTTCTGATCTGCTCCAATTCAGCCAGTGATTTCATATTCTATTCCTCCATGATCCCTTCAGCTTGCGCTTCAGGCTTCCTTGCGGTATTTGTCAATGATGGCGGGAATCTGATCCGGCGTCAGGCGGCCGTACACTTCGTCATTGATGGTCATGACAGGGGCAAGACCGCAGGCGCCCAGGCAACGGGTAGCCTGCAGGGTGAAGCGGCCGTCCGCAGTCGTCTGACCGACTTCCACGTTCAGCACCTCAGACAGCTTGTCCAGCACCTTCTGGCTGCCCTTGACGTAGCAGGCGGTGCCCAGGCAGACGCTGACCAGGTATTCGCCCTTGGGCTGAAGAGAAAACTGGGAATAAAAGGTAGCGACACCGTAAACGTCGCTCAGCGTGGTATGAAGAGCCTGTGCAATGTACTTCTGCACGTCGATGGGAACACAGCCAAAGATTTCCTGCGCTCCCTGAAGAACAGGCATCAGCGCACCGGGTTCCTGGATGTGTTCCTCTATGACACGGTCAAGCGCGTCATATTGCTCCTTTGTATTGGGCATGCGAAAAAGACCTCCTTTGATTTTTTCACAGTCTTTTGACCGTGCCGCCTTTCAGACATGCAAATCAGACGAAGCCGTCCCTTTTTTAGAAAAACGTCTGAACATAAACCGGCACATGCTGAATAATTATATCATCAACAAGACCAAAAAACAAGATAGAAAGCCTGGAATCAATGATTTTTAAGCCGAATTCTCCCCTGTTTTTAAGTCTCTTCCAGGAGCTCCTGGGTGTCATACCAGGTCAGCGCCCGGGCGACCTCATGGCCGAATTCCTTTTCGAGGGCCTGAAAGCAGGCATTCATGCAGGGCTCCCGGCCGGGCATATCGTGGGTATCGGTGGAGACGTAATCCAGGAGCTCCTCCCTGATCAGCCGGCTCAGCCAGCGTCTGCGAAGAAAAGGCTGTTTGTCGGTAAAGGAATGACAGTTCACCTGAAGGCGTACGCCGAAATCATGCTTGATTTCCCGGACGTGCTTTATATCGTTCATCGCTTCGTAGCGCTCGATGTGCGCGAAGACCGGGCGGTAGCCGGCGTTCCTGAGCTTCTGCGCGGCTTCCTGCAGGCGGGGGTATTTTTCATTCGGCAGGAACTCCACCAGGACAAATTCGCCTTCTCCCAGCGTCAGCGCCTTTTTCTCCCGAAGATAGCGGGGCGCGGCGTCCGTATAGAGGATCTCGTTCCCGGTATAGAGGGACAGATCCCACTGATTGGCCTTGACAAACGCTTTCGCCTCTTCAAAATGCAGCAGATAATCTTCCATCGGGAAGTGACGCTGGCCGGGGGTGATATGGGCCGTGGAGATGAGCCTGGTGATCCCGTCCTCGTGAAGGGCGGTCAGGAGCTTTTCCATGATCTCCTTAGTCTTGCAGCCGTCATCCACGCCATAGACAAAATGGTTATGCATATCCGCATACATGCTGATCCTGCGCTCCTTTAAACTCAGGTAAAGCCGCCAGACGGAGCTGTCGTCCCGCCACCGTATTTGAGGATGTCCAAAATCCGGCGGATGGCCGACGTCGTCTGAGCGATCTTCCGCCGCGTTTCCTGAATACGGCTCTGCACCAGGAAATCAGCGACAAACCCATCGAAGAAATAATCGGCGAAGGAGAGAAAATCGCTCCGGTCCAGCAGGGCGTCGTCCAGCGTATCCACGTCCGACAGCTCGCTGCGGAAGATTCTTAAGTTCTCCCGGGCCTCTTCCAGATAGGCGGAGGCGTCCTTCATGTGGGAGCGCTTGATAAACGTGGTCAGCATCCCCCCGCCGAGCAGATCCACAATCCCCCAGTTCTTCGCGCTGGACAGGGATTTTTCAGCGGCGGCGAGGCTGGACAGCGCTCTTTCCCCCGCGGTGATCGCCTCAGCGATTTCCTTTTGCCGGTCATACATAGGCAGAAACCTCCATGCATGATTTTTGATAACAGGTATGGAAGCAGCTTACAGCAATTCGATGATCTGGGAAAGAACCGCTTTCAGATGTTCATCGATTAGACCGAAGTCCATTTCTTTGTAGCTCCACGCGGCCCGGGCGATGCCGAATTCCTCAAAGGCTTCGTGAATGGCGCGGTACCATCGGACCGTATCCTCGGGCTCCGCCAGGTTGATGACCCCGTACTCGCCGCAGTACAGACGTACATTTCGCTCCTGAGCGATCTTGACAGCCTTGGCCATCCTGTGTTTAAAATAAGAGGCGTCCAGGGGAGCGTCCATCCGGAGGCCTTCATACTCGTCCGGCCTTTGGGGCCAGGGAGAATGTTTTCCAACCTCCTGCATGACGGAAAGCGGCTGACGGATGGAGAAGCGGAAAGCAGGATCCATCCCGGCTACCCAGTAAGCGCCCTGATGCGTAAAGAGACCCGGGTCGTAGCAGTGGAAGTTGTAGATGATGTTCTCATCCTGCGGCAGGGCCAGGTCGTGCAGGGCGTCAATGCTGTTGTTCCAGTAGCCGCCGACCAGGATGGGGATGGTGGGAGCGATCGCCCGGATCCGCCTGATGCAGGTATCGGCGATACGGTTCCAGATCGGGGAAACCGAAGCGTCCGTTACTTCGTTGAGCAGCTCAAAGGCGAGCATGTCGCCGTTTGCTCCAAAGCGGCGGGCAAACTGTTCCCACAGCCGGTAAAAGCGTTCTTGATAGGCTTCTTCAGAAAAGAATCCGGTCTGTTTTTCCCCGACATCGAAGGAATAGCCGTAGGTTTTATGCAGGTCGAGGACCATGTTCAGGCCGTAGGTCCTGCACCAGCCGATGGCCTTTTCGATATAGGAAAACCCTTCTTCCAGGTAGTTTCCCTGTTCATCTTCCACCAGGTTGTAGTCCACCGGAATCCGAACATGGTCTGTTTTCCAGGAAGCAATGGTCTTGATGTCCTCTTCCTGAATAAAATGGTCGAAGCGTTCCTTGCTGTAATCGCACTGGCTCAGCCAGCCGCCGAGGTTCACGCCGTGCTGATATCCTTTCCAGCTTTCCATTTTGTTGCCCTCCTGCTTCTTAGCGGCGGTATCCGTCCGGATTGTTCTTCTGCCAGTTCCAGGCATCCCGGCACATGTCTTCCAGGGACCGTTTGGCGCTCCAGCCCAGCATCTCCTTGGCCTTGGAAGGATCCGCGTAACAGGTCGCAATATCCCCCGGGCGGCGCGGAGCGATCCTGTAAGGCACCTTTATCTGATTGACTTTTTCAAAGGTGTGCACCAGGTCCAGCACACTGTACCCGGTCCCTGTGCCCAGGTTGAAGACCTCCACACCAGCATGCTTTTCTGCATAGGACAGGGCGGCCAGGTGGCCTTCCGCCAGGTCCATGACGTGGATAAAGTCACGCACGCCGGTGCCGTCCTTCGTGGGATAGTCGTTCCCAAAGACGGCGAGCTCCTTTAATCTCCCCCGGGCGACCTGGCAGATGAAGGGCATCAGGTTATTGGGGATCCCGGAGGGGTCTTCGCCGATCTGGCCGCTTTCATGGGCGCCGACAGGGTTAAAATAGCGGAGAAGCACGATATGGAACCTGGGGTCCGCCTTTCCGGTGTCCCGGAGGATCTGCTCGCTCATGAACTTGGTCCAGCCGTAAGGGTTGGTGCAGCCCAGCGGAAAGGTCTCTTTGAGCGGCATTTCCTGAATAGTCCCGTACACCGTGGCGGAGGAAGAAAAGACGATGTCAAAACACCCGTGCTCCTGCATGACTTCCAGCAGCGTCAGCGTCGCGTCCAGGTTGTTCCGGTAATACATGAGCGGCTTGGCAACGGACTCGCCCACCGCCTTGAGGCCGGCAAAATGAACGACCTGATCGATCTTGTACTGGGAAAACACCTTTTCAAGGTCTTCCCGATTGGCGCAGTCGCCTACGACCAACGGCGCTTTTTTCCCGGTGAGCTGCTCTACCCGGGTCAGGGCCTCGGGGCTTGCGTTGCTGAGGTTATCCAGCACGACGACTTCTTTGCCGCTGTTTAAAATACTCAGGGCCGTATGCGAACCGATATAGCCGGCTCCGCCCGTCAAAAGAACTGTCATACGCTTCCTCCTTGATCCGAAAGGAATTTTATTTCTTCTATATCATAGACGAAATTTTCATTTTCGTCAATCAAACGGGAACAAAATCGCGCTGGATTACGTCTTATTCTGATGAAAGGAGGTGCGATCCTTGCAAAAGGGAAACGAAGCGAACGAATTTATTGAAATGGCAGCTCCATTTGAAAAAAAAATATACCTGACCTGCTACAGCTTTCTGGGCAGCCGCCAGGACGCGGAAGACGCCCTGCAGGAAACGATGCTCCGGGCGTTCCGGTCTTTCAGCCGGTTTCGGAGGGAAGCTCAGATACAGACCTGGCTTAGAAAAATCGCCGTCCACGTCTGCATCGACATGACCAGGAAACGAAAGAACATCCTTTCGATCGAGGACATCCAGGAGGACGGCGAAGAGCTCAAAGACAGCTCCCCGGGTCCTTATGACAGCCTGGAGCGCACGGAAAGGATGCGGATCCTGAGCGAAGCCCTGGACGAGATGAGACCGGAGGCCCGGACGCTGATCATACTCCGGGATGTTCAGGGACTGCCCTATGAGGAAATTGCCGATATTCTCAGCCAGCCGGTCGGCACTGTGAAAAGCGGTCTGAACCGCGCCAGGAGCGTCCTGCAAAAGAAGCTGAATCAGCACGCCGACCTCTTTGCGCGGAGCACCGTCAGTACGGAAGAAAGGAGGAAGCCCCGCAGTGAATTGCGATGAATTTGAAGAAAGGCTGCATCAGGACAGTCTGAGCGAAAAAGAGCTTAAAGAGATGTATAAACATACCGAGGTCTGCTCTTCGTGCCGCATGAAAAGCGATCTAAAATCCCTGATGCCGCATGAGGAAATCCCGGAATCCGCCGCCAACGCCTGGCGGCAGGCGGTGCTCAAGGAAGCGGAATCGAAAAAGGTCCGGAAATACCCGGCCTGGGCAAGGGTCGCCAGCATCGCTGCCTCCCTGGTCATTCTGACCGCCGGCGCGTTGCGCGTCGGACGTCTGAACCTGAGTACGCCCGCTGCGGAGCAAGCTCCATCCGCTCCGGCGAACGACGATAGAACAGTCTCTTCCACCGTCGCTAAAATGCTGAAGGGCGCCGCCCAAAGAAACAACGGTACGGCAGACGCGGTTTACGAGGAAGATGCCTTGGAGGAAGCGGCAGAGGCGCCCATGATGGCCGCGAGCTATGCTATGGGCGCGGCGGATGCGCCGGCGGAAGAAGTGGAAATGGAATTCGATGAGGCGGAGGAATTGGTCACCGTCAGCGATGCGGCCACAGCGGCTGAAGGACCCGCGGAGCGCATCGTCCGGAATGCTTATATTGAGATTGTGACGTCCGATTTTGACCACGACTTGCTTTTGACACAAACCGCCGTTACCGACCAGGGCGGACAGCTTTCCTCCTCCAACACAAGCCAGAACCGCTCCGGGACACGAAACGCTTATCTGACCGCCCGGATTCCGGCGGAGAATCTGGACCGGTTTTTAGAGACGTTGGAAACCGTCTCCGGCCGCATCACGCAGAAAGACGTCAGCGCTGAAAATATGACTGAACAGTACAAGGATCTCCGCGGCAGGCTGGACAACGCGACCGTTCAGCGGGACAGGCTGCGCGAGCTCCTCGATCAGGCGGAGAACGTCAGCGACCTGATGCAGATCGAGCGCAGCCTTACGGAGGCCCAGTCCACCGTGGAAGCCCTGACCGGACAGATCAACCATTTAGACCAGAGCGTTTCCTACAGCACAGTTTCCATCAGCCTGAACGAAGAAACGCCCGCTCAGTCCGTCCGGCAGACAGACGGCGGCTTTCTGAACCGGCTGAAAAACGGGATGGACCTGTCCCTCCGGGCCTTCGGGCAGTTTTTTCAAAACCTCTGCCTGTTCCTGGTCATGGCCCTTCCATGGGCGGCTGTCCCGGCCGTCCTCTTATTCATGATTCATTTGATTCTGAAAACCAGAAAGGAGAAAAACCCATGAAGACCATTCTCAAATGCGCTGCGATTACCCTGGCCCTGCTCCTCGCCGCCCTCCCCGCCTGTGCGGAAAAGCCAAGCATCAGCGTGACCGGGTCCGCCACCATCTATCTGGAGGCGGATCTGGCGGAGCTCAACATCGGCGTCCGGATCAAAAGCGAGGACCTGGGGGCCGCCCAGACAGAAAGCGCGGAGAAGATCGCCTCGATCAAAGCGGCCCTGGAAGCCGCGAATGTCCAGGCAAAGGACATCGCCACCGCCGAATTCAGCATTTACAGCTACACGGACATGGACAGAAACGGCGCTGAAAAGCAGGTTTATCAGGTCAACCATATGCTGAACATCACGGTCCGGGACATTGCCTCCGTCGGGAAGCTGATCGACCTGACGGTGCAGTCCGGAGCGAACGCCGTGAACAGCATTTCCTTTACCTCCAGCAAGGCACAGGAAGCGTACAAGCAGGCCATGCAGCAGGCCGTACAGGACGGCAGGGAAAAAGCGCAGGTTCTCTGTGAAGCGGCCGGCGTTTCCCTTGGGGGCATTCAGAACATCAACTTCTCCAGCAACGAATACGGAGCGGTGATGAACTCCCGTTCCTTCAAGATGGCCAGCGGCGTCACAGAAGACGCGGCCGCCAGCACGGAGATCCAGTCCGGGTCCGTATCCGTCAGCGCCTCCGTTACGCTGGTTTTTGAAATCGACGATTAAGCGCCCCAAAGTAATCGGCCGGGAATCGCCTCCTGAACAGACGTTTTCCGGCCGATTTCCTCTGTGAAAAACATGGTTTTCATTTGCTTCCAAGGCGCTTTTGCATTATAATAGGAAGGCGGCTGGGAAATCTGCCGCATACCAATTCAAGTCAAGGAGAGAGCATGGCGGGAATTCTTTTCTTTTTAATCTATCTGACCGCAGGATGGTGGATCGTCCGCTGCCTGCTGCCGGGGAAGGCTTTCTCCGTCCGGCTGTGGCTTTCTGCCGCCGCAGCTGTGATGCTGATGATGTGGCTGCCGGCGCTGACGGCTTTTTTCGTCCGTTTCAGCGTCCAGGGCCATCTCCTCTCTTTGGTTTTGCTGGCGCTGATCTGCTTGGCGGCCTGGGCTTTCAGAAGCCGGGAGAAGTTAAGAAAGCCGGATGAGACCGACCGGCAGACGGGGAAATATCTCCTCTGCCTGGCCCTGCCCATGACCCTGCTTTCCATGTACCTGATCTGGACGCATGACCTTCGGCCCGCTTCCGACGGCAGCCTGTATACCGGCCAAGCCACCTACGGCGATCTGAGCCTGCACCTTTCCATCATTACCTCTCTGCGGAACGCCTCCTTCCCCGCTGATTACGCCATCTTCCCGGGCGAGCTGCTGGCCTATCCCTTTCTGACGGACAGCTTTTCCACCTCCTTCATGCTGGGCGGGCTGAGCCTCCGGGGGGCCCTGCTGCTTTCCTCGTTCATCATGCTGGCCCTGGTATTCAGCGGTTATGTATTCGTCTGCCTCCGCATCGCAGAAAAAAAACGCGCGGCGGCGCTTGCCTTCCTGTTCTTCTTTATCAACGGCGGCCTTGGGTTTGTCTATCTGCTAGACATGCGGGGCGTCAGCCTCTCCTATACGAACCAGTACGGAGAGGTGCAGAATCAGCTGCAGTCCCTGACGGGCCTTGCCGGCAGACTGCGCAACGTTCTGGAAGGCTGGTATCAGACGCCGACCAATCATACGGAATTCGATACCTACAACCTCCGCTGGAGCAATGTCATTGCCGACATGCTGATCCCCCAGCGGACGACCATGGGCGGCTGGAGCATGCTGATGCCCTGCCTGTGGCTGCTATACGACCTGGCGGAAAACGTTCTGCCCGGAAAGGAACCGCCGAAAAAAGCTTCCGTCCGCGAAATCGTCCTGCTGGGGGCGCTGGCGGGCGGACTGCCGATGGTGCATACTCATTCTTTCCTGGCCCTGTTTTTTGTCTCCCTGGGCTTCCTGCTATACGTAAGTGTCCGGTATGTTAGGAGCCGTTCCCCGCAAAGGCTTTTGTACTGGCTGCTGTACGGGGGGATCGTCTGCGTCCTGGCCGTGCCGCAACTCGTTACGTGGACGTTTCACCAGGCGTTTTCTTCTTCGGAATCCACCGGTTCCTTTTTGTCCCTGACCTTCAACTGGATCAACAACCAGGGAAACGGGACCCTCAAGGACGGGTATTTCTGGTTCTACTTAAAGAACATCGGCCTTCCGTTCCTGCTGCTGCTATTGTCCCTGCTGGAAAAAAAGCCGAACCGCCGTTTTCTTGCCTGCGGGGCCTTCGTCATTTTCGTTTTCGCGGAATTCATCCGCTTTCAGCCCAATATCTACGACAACAACAAGCTCTTTTACGTCTGGTATATGCTGATGGCGATTCCCGCGGCCGATTATGCCCTGACCCTGTTTGACAGGCTCAAGGGCCTGCGGTCCAGATGGGCCGTGGCGGTCCTGTCCGTGTTCGTCTTCTTTGTCTCCGGCTCCCTGTCCATCGCGCGGGAATGCGTCAGCTCCTATCAGCTCTACGGGGCGGACGAAGCCGAAGCTGCCCGATACATCGAAGAAAATACTGAAGAGCACAGCGTATTTCTGACCTGGACGGAGCACCTGAACCCCGTCTCCTCCCTGGCCGGCAGGACCATCGTCTGCGGGCCGGACCTGTGGCTGTACTACCACGGATTTCAGACCGGGGAACGTCAGAGTGAAATCGCCGCCTTCTACGCGGACCCTGAAAACCATCAGGAGGTCCTTTCCAAATATCACGTTTCTTACATCATGGTGGGCCCGTACGAACGATCCGGCTTGATCATCGACACGGATTCGCTGGAAGCCCTCTACCCCATCGTATTTACCAGCGAAAACGAATCCATCCGGATTTATCAGGTTCATCCATCACAGGAGGTTACATCCGTTTATGAATAAAAACCGTTTGACTGCCGCACTGCTGATCGTCCTGCTGCTTTTTTCCTCCGTCCTGCCTGCCGGCGCGGCCGCGCCTGTAGGCTTCCAGGACGGCGATTACAGCGCGGAGGTGACGTTTTATCTGCCCTCCGTCAACGACGGCGAGCTGTTTACCGTGACCGACAGGCTCTTCCTCTCCTCCGTTTTTTCCCCGGAGGAATCCGCCCTGCGCCACCTGCTGGAATACCCCGCGGATGATCAGCACCGTTCCATTCCCGGAGACGGTTCTGTGCAGCTGGCTGACGGGCAGAGCTATATCAATTCCCGCGGAACCGCGGTGATCAATTTTAACGGAGCCTACGCCCAGCTGGACGCCGCCAGCCGCTACCTCCTGGCCCAGTGCGTGACCAACACCCTCTGCGCACTGGGGAGGGTCAGCGCCGTCGTCATCCTCTGCGAAGGCAGGCAGATCAGCCTGAGCGACCAGGAGGAAATCCCCACCGGCGCATTCCGCCAGAGCAAGGGCGAAGACCTGCCGCTGGTACAGGCCCAGCTGATGGCCCGGAGGAGCGAGGAAACCGCCCTGCGCTACAGCGCGGACACGGCGCTCTACTATCCGGCCTACGCGGGACACGGGATCATCTGCGAGACCAGGTCCGTCAGCTTTCCCGAGCCCGACGAAGAGCAGCTGGTCCGCACCCTGCTGGACGCCCTGAGCGCCCCTTCGGAAGGGCTCAAGGATGTCCCGCCCATGCCGATGCTGACGGATTTCCTGACCCAGGATCCCGAGCTCGTTCCCCTGGACGACGATACCAGAGCGGTGGAGCTTCATTTTTCCAGCGTGTTTAACCAGGAAATCAATTCCCTGGGCATTCTCCGCTCCGTCCTGCTGGCCGGCATCGCCACCACGCTGATCTCCTTTATTCCCGATACTTCGGCGGTGATCTGCTATATCGGGACGGAGAGAATCGGCGGGCTGGTGCCCGTCGGCCTGTATGAACACACGAACGAAAGCATCCTGTTTGAAGACGGCCTGCTTCAATGGGAGGACTTCACCTATTTCCAGCTGACGGACTGTAGGCTCTACTACCCGGACGACCATAACGACCTGGTGGAATCCGTCCGGCTGCTGCCTGCCCACTGGGCGGATTCTCCGGAAAAAATGATCAACGCCCTGATCGCCGGCCCTTCCTATTACGACTCCACCAGCGACCTGCACAGCGCCTTCCCGGAGGGCTTTTCTTCCGCGGACATCCTGGGCATCGGCATCAAAAACGATACCTGCCTGCTGAACCTCTCCGGGGACGTGGTCGATAAGTGCAGTGCCTTCAATGAAAAAGAGGAAAGAAACCTGATCTATTCCCTGGTGAACGTGCTGACAGACCTCCCCTGGTGCAAACGGGTGGAGATCTATCTGAACGGGGAACAGCCGGAAACTTTCCTGCACAAAATCTATCTGCCGGGCAGCTTTATGCGCTATACCGATTATCTGAGTGCTTCCTGACAGAGGACTTTATTCTTCGATCCAGGTGACGAGATGCTTGTACTGCCTGGTCTTGCCGGGCGGCAGAATCTCGATCCCGCTTTTGCGGGACAGAAGGGATTCCGCCCCGTCCATGTCCGGCAGAGTGGTCCAAGGCTCGATGGAGATAAACTGGGCGCGCTGCCTGCGCCAGATCCGCAGATATTCAAAGCCGCTGAAATCTACCCGCACCCGGCGGCCGGTCTTGACGCTGACCAACGTCGCCGCCATCCCTTTTAAGGCGGACAAAAACAGGCAGCCGCTGCCAAAGTGGCTTCCGCCCAGGGCCAGCTGGGTGATGCCCCGCCCTACGTCCGCCATTTCGTCGCTCAGATAGGGGCCCGTCATCTGATGGACCACCGGAGATTCGGGGGCATCGAACATCAGGCGCTGATATTCCGTCCCCTCCGGGCAGGCAATGGCGAACTGCCGGCCCAGCCCATAATAGGCGGGCGTAAAACCCTTGTTAACCAGGTTATACTCCATGGCCAGTTGCCGGTTTTTCAGCGTATAAGCCACCAGCAGGTCCAGCGCAAAGGGATATTCCTCTTCGGGCATGGACAGGCGCAGGATCGCCTGGTGATCATTCTGATCCAGGACGGAAAAGAGGCTGTCCTTGACAAAGCCGCCCTGGGGCATCGGGTATTTTTTCCCGCCGCACAGATAATAGCCCTTCTCCAGCGTCCCGGGAAACGGGAACAGCAGGGGCGAAACATGGCCCCAAAGAGAAGGCGTTCCTTCCCACAAGAGTTCCTTTCCGCTGGAAGCGCTCATGCGCGTGACTTCCGCGCCCAGGGGGGAAATCCTCACCTGCAGGGAATCGTTTTTCAGCAACAGTTCATCCATTGAAATAATCCATTCTATCCATCAGGTAAATTTTTTTGTGGATTCAATACACAGCCGCCCCGGCAGCGGGCGCATCAAAGGAGGCATTGATCAGAATGAAAAGAGTTTCAAGCCTTAAGATCATCGCGCTTTGCCTGATTGGCGCATTATGCTTCAGCCTTCCGGCGGGAGCCGATGAAACCTTTTCAAAGTACTCGACCATCTTTTACGATGCCTTTGACACCGTCATCCAGCTGATCGGCTACGCTTCCTCCCAGGAAACGTTTGATCAGGCGGCTCAGCTGTCCAAGGAGATGCTGACGCATTATCATCAGCTGTTCAATCAGTATGACGAATATCCGGGGGTCGTGAACGTCCGAACGCTGAACCAGAAAGCCAAGGACGGGCCGGTGCAGGTCAGCCAGGATCTGTTCGACCTGCTGGCCCTGTGCCAGCGGCTCCAGCAGGAATACAGCAGCGATTACGTCAACATTTCCATGGGCAGCGTCCTGTCCCTGTGGCACGACGCCCGGGAAGAAGGATTGGAAGACCCGGCAAACACAAAGCTGCCGGACATGGACCTGCTCAAAGCCGCGTCTGCGCATACGGACATTCAGTCCCTGGTGCTGGATCCGGAGGCCCTGACGGTCTACTACGCCGATCCCCTGCTGCAGCTGGACCTGGGGGCCATCGCCAAGGGATACGCGGCGGAAAAGGTCCGAAAGGCCCTGCTTCAAACCCCCATGAAATCCTTTATCCTGAACGCCGGCGGCAACGTCTGTCTGGGCGAGCCGCCGATGGACGGGCGGGCCAGCTGGAGCGTCGGCATTCAGAACCCGGACGACCTGAACGGCTACACCGATATCCTCTATCTTGCGAATATGAACGTGGTAACCTCCGGGGATTATCAGCGGTATTATCTCGTGGACGGGAACAGATATTCCCATCTCATTTCCCCGCAGACCCTGATGCCGGCAAACCAGTTCCGCAGCGTCACAGTGATCGGGCCGGACGGAGGGATGTGCGACTTCCTCTCCACCTGGCTGTTTATCGCCCCTTACGAGGAGGGCCAAAAGCTGGTCGATTCCCTTTCAGATGTCGAAGCCTACTGGATTTTGAGCGACGGCACCGTGCGGATGACGGAAGGCATGAAGCCCTACGCCAGAAGCACGAGAAACGCACAGTAGCCATCCAGCTTATAAGGAAGGCGCCGGACTGTCCGGCGCTTCCTTTAGTTTTTGAGGCTGTTCAGCGGTGCGGGGATCCTGCCGCCGCGCGCAATGAAGGATTCGCAGGAAACCCGGCTGACCGGCATGACCGGCGCATGGCCCAGCAGGCCGCCGAAATTGACCGTATCGCCGGCCTGCTTCCCAATCGCCGGGATCACGCGCACGGCAGTTGTCTTCTGGTTGATGATGCCGATGGCCGCTTCGTCCGCGATGATGCCGGAGATGGTCGCCGCGTCCGTATCGCCGGGGATGGCGATCATGTCCAGGCCGACGGAACAAACGGCGGTCATCGCCTCCAGCTTTTCCAGAGACAGCTTGCCGGACTCCGCCGCTTTGATCATACCCGCGTCCTCGCTAACCGGGATAAAGGCGCCGCTTAAGCCGCCCACGTGGTTGGAGGCCATGACGCCGCCCTTTTTGACCGCGTCGTTAAGGAGCGCCAGCGCCGCCGTCGTGCCCGGACCGCCCACGCTCTCCAGCCCCATCTCTTCCAGGATCTGGGCGACGGAGTCCCCCCTTGCGGGCGTCGGGGCCAGGGAAAGGTCCACGATGCCAAAGGGAATATTCAGGCGGGAAGAGGCCTCCCGCGCCACCAGTTGGCCGACGCGGGTGATTTTAAAGGCGGTCCGCTTGATGGTTTCCGCCACGACGTCGAAGGGTTCTCCCTTGATCTGTTCCAGGGCGTTCTTGACCACGCCCGGGCCGGAAACCCCTACGTTGATCACCGTCTCCGGCTCTCCGGGGCCGACGAAAGCCCCCGCCATGAAGGGATTGTCCTCCACGGCGTTGGCGAAAACGACCAGCTTGGCGCAGCCGAGAGAATCGCTGTCCCGCGTCAGTTCCGCGGTCTGGCGGATGATGTGGCCCATCTCCCGGACCGCGTTCATATTGATCCCGGCCCGGGTGGAAGCGATGTTCACGCTGGAGCAGATCAGGTCCGTCTCGCTCATTACCTGGGGAATGGACCGAATCAGCCGCTCGTCGCTGTCGGTGGCTCCCTTCTGCATCAGGGCCGTGTACCCGCCCAGGAAATTGACGCCGACCTGCTTGGCGGCCCGGTCCAGCGCAAAGGCGATCGGCACCGGGTCCCCCTGAGCGATCATTGAAACGGGGGTCACGGCGATCCGCTTGTTGACGATGGGAATGCCGAATTCCTTTTCGATGTCTTCCCCAGTCCGGACCAGATGCTCCGCCGTTTTGGTGATTTTGTCGTATACGCGTTCGGCGGTCCGCTTCACGTCCTCCGACGCGCAGGGAAGGAGGTTGATCCCCAGGGTGATGGTTCGGATGTCAAAATGCTCCTCCCGGATCATCTGCATCGTCTGTAAGATATCCTGTGTGTTGATCATACGTTCTCCTCAAATCCTGTGCATCGCGTCGAAAATGTCCATCCGCTGGAGATGGATCTCCATGTGCAGCATGTCCCCGATGGGCTTCAGCGCCTCCGCGACGCCGGAAAAATCCCGGTCCGCGCCCTCCAGGTCGACCACCATCATCATCGTGAAGCAGCCGCTCAGGATGGTCTGTGAAATGTCCAGAATGTTGATGTTCATTTCATACAGCTTGGTCGCCACGCGAGCGATGATGCCGGTGGTGTCCGCCCCGGAAACGGAAATCAAGGCTTTTTTCATATCTGTGCTTCCCCCGCTTTAATCCTTATCCTGACCGGAGGGGCAGAGCTTCAGCGCGTCCGCCCCGCTCACTTCCAGTATTTCATGGTGCGTGCTTCTCAGGCTTCTCTGGACCTGGCCGTCCTCATATTCCGCTTCTCCGAGCTGATTGTCGTACGGGTCGTAGCGCAGGTATTTGGGGACCGGAACGAAATCATGCTGATATTCGGAGTTGGCGGGCATCCGGTACGGGTCCAGATTGCCAAAATAGAAATTCCACCGTTCTGTTTTGCCCTTGCGCCAGGCGCTCCCGCCGAAGGAGCAGTCGCAGAACAGCCAGCCGTAGGGGGCAATATAGAACTGCGCCCAGTCATGGCAGCCGACGTCTCCCGGCTCTGTGTACAGGCCGCTCTGCCATCTGGCGGGAATCCCCGCGATCCGGCACAGGGTGATGAAGAGAAGGGCCTGCACCCCGCAGTCTCCCTTCCCACCGGCCGCGGCGAACTCCGTGATCATCGGCATCGTGATGTAGGCGCGCATGAACGAATAGCGAATGTGCTGGGTGATGTACTCGTATATCTTTTTGGCTTTGAGCAAAGGATTGGTTTCCGCCCCGACGATCTGCGTTGTGAGCGCTTTGAGATAAGGGGTAAAACGGATGTGAGGGAGGCTTTCCCCGGTGTCAAAGCTTGGCTGCCAGGCGCTGACCTGATCCGCCCGGGGCTCGATATACCGGGAAACAATGTCGAAGCTGTATTCTACGGAAAACACGTCTTTCCCAGGAACGCCGCTCATGCAGACGGTGCGCTGTCCCCAGTCGGCGGGGCTCAGCTCAAAGCCGGGCGCCGTACAGGAGAGGACCTTCACGTTCTTTACCTGGGCGTATTCGTTCGGCAGCGGCAGCCAGACACGGACAGGCTTTCCTTCATGCGGCTCGTCCGGACGGACCGTCATGGTGGAGCGCATGTGATAACGGAGGGTCAATTTCCCTTTTTCCTTGAGTTCCCGGATTGTTTCGTCCAACAGATTCGGGCCCTGGGACGGGGCGGGCAGGGTGCCCTTTTTGACGGCCCGCTCGGCCAGGTCCGCCCTGGTTTTCATGAGGTTGGACAAAAAACAATCCTGGAAATGAAGAACGCCTTTGATATAGATCCAGTCGATCTGGCCGGACAGGAAAAGCTCCTGCCATTCCTCGTCCGAAACAGGGCCGATCTTTTTTTCCAGCAGTTCCCGGGCCTCCGCTTCGGTATAGGGGTACTCCTTGGGCACCTGGGCGCTGATGATTTTTTCCAGCTTAAGACGTTTGCGCAGCGCCTCCGGCAGGCAGGGATCCGCGCATTTTTTCTCGATCAGGCGCATGACCAGGGCGTAATCCCCCCCGCCTTTGGCCTTCAGGATGTCTTCGGGCAGCGGTACGCTCAGCGTATACAGATCCTCGAACATAGCGGTCCTCCTTTTTATACCTGAATGGTTTTCCATTTTCCCTTCTTAAAGCGGATCAGCAGCAGGACGGAACGGACGAACAGGTCGGCGACCATGGCCCAGAAGATGGCCAGCGCGCCGAAGCCAAACACAAAGCCGAACAGCCATGCGCCGAAGATCCGCACGCACCACATGCTGACCAGGCCGATGTAGAAGGGGGCGGCAGTATCCCCGGCCCCGCGGAGGGCCCCGCCCGTGACGATCATCACGGCGTTGCAGGGCTGCTCAAAGGCACAGATGGCGATAAAAGCGCCCGCCATCATCACCACCTGGGCGTCGGAAGACATCAGTCCGGCCAGCGGATAGGAAAGCAGCCACATCAGCACCCCGATCACGACCAGAAGCGCCAGCGACATCCGGATGCATTTCGCGCCGAGCCTCTCCGCGGCATCCGGGTCCTTTCGGCCGAGGTACTGGCCCACCAGCGTTGTCGCCGCGGCGGAAAAACCGTAGGCCGGCATATAGCCAAAGCCCTCTACGTCGATGGCGATGATGTAGGCCGCCACTTCCACTGTGCCGATCCCGCTGATCATCCGGGCGAACAGCACCTGTCCCAGGTTGATCGCGACCCTTTCCAGGGCCGCCGGGACGCTGACGTGGATCACCCGCTGGATCACGCTTACGTCAAAAGGTTCCCGGAAGTTGGGTCTCAGCCGAAGCACGCTTTTGCGGGAGCCCAGGTGGACCAGCAGATAGATGGCCGAAATGCCCATGGCGATCGCGCTGGCAGCCGCGGCTCCCCTTACACCCAGGTTGGCCCCCCAGATGTTCATAGAAAGGCCGAAAAAGTTCACCGTTCTGGTAGGATAGATCAGCAGGAAATTGCCGACCATGTTCAGCAGGTTGGACATCAGCCCGCAGATCATCGGGGTTCTGGTGTCCCCCGCCCCGCGCAGCAGGGATGACATCGCGATGGCCGTATAATGGAACAGATAGCATGTGGAGACGATCCGAAGATAGGCCCTGGCTTCCGGCAGAACCTCCGGCCGGGCCTGCATCATCACGGGGATCCAGGGCGCGCCGACCAGGAACATGAAGGCCGAAAAGACGACGGAAATCAGAATGACGATCCGGTAGACCTGACGGCCGATATGCTGGGCCGCCTCCCGGTCGCCCGCGCCGACGGCCCGGGCAACCAGCGCCGTGCCGCCGATGCCGACGGACTGCACCAGGCCGTTCATCAGCCAGGACGGGGAGGCGCAGACGCCCACCGCCGCCGTGGCAACGGCCCCCAGGGAGCCCACCATCGCGGTGTCCACCAGGGTGACCAGGGTGGCGGTGATGTTCTCCACAATGTTCGGCCAGGCCAGGGCCATGATCACAGAGCGGTCGCTCTGCGTGGATGGATGATTCAAAGCGTTCAGGTCCCTTCTTTCCGGATGCAGGGCAGTACCTGGGTCACGTCGTCGCCCAGCACGGCGATTACCATGGGCTTACCGCGGTCGTTCATGGCCAGGACCGGGAATACCGTACTGGACAGGGTGGTCACGCGGCTGCCCTGGCAGATGTCCAGATCCGTTTCTTCATGAACGACAGCGGCGCCAGCCAGCTTGCTGCCGGTAGAGCCGTTCTTAAAGAAGGGCATGCACACGGCTCCCGCTCCGCCGCGGGTCCTCGGGTCGAACATGACGCCGGGCACCGCTTTTCCGTAGCCCAGTTCCGACAGCAGCAGGACCTCGTCCCGGTTCTGCAGGCAGCCGGAGAGAATGACCTGGTTGTCCTGCTCGGCCCGGATGCCCTTGACCCCGGCTCCGGTGCGGCCGATCGGCTCCACCTCGGCAATGGGGAAACGGAGAGAACGCCCGCACTGGGTGATCAGCAGCAGGTGTTCGTCCCCCTGCATCCACAGAACATTCTGCACCTTGTCATCGTCCTTTAAGCGGATGGCGGCAAAGCGCGTCCGGCGGATCTGGTATTCCTCCACCAGCGTCCGCTTGACCATGCCGAATCTTGTCACAAATACGAAAGAGCCCGGGAGCTTTTCATCCTTCCTGCACGGGAAAAGACCGATGGCCTTTTCTCCCGTTTCCAGCCCCTCCAGCACGCCGTTCAGGGACACGCCCCGGTCCTTGGGCCGGTTGTCCTGGAGCGCTTTCAGAGGCAACTGGAAGCAGTTTCCAAAGTCCGTCATCACCAATAGCAGGGAGAGGGTGTCCGCCGGACAGACGACAGCCGCCTTGTCCGGTCCTTCCGCGAGGTCCACCTTGTCCCAGGTACGCAGGTCGTATTTCCGGATCATGCCGGCCCGGGTCATGACCACCATCCTGGGCTCGGCGATTTCCTCTTCCTTTTCTTCGGGCAGCTCCGGCTTTTCCTCTTCCCGGATGATCGTGGTCTTCCGATCATCCCCGTATTTCTGGGCGATCTCCGTCATTTCCTTCCGGATGACTTCCAACAGCTTTTTCTCGCTTTTCAGGATGCCCTCTAAGGTCTTGATGGTTTTCAGGATCTCTTCGTATTCCTTGCGCAGCGCCAGGATTTCAAGCCCGGTCAGCCGCTGCAGGCGAAGGTCCAGGATCGCCTGCGCCTGGACGTCCGTAAAGCCGAACCGCTCCATCAGGCGCTGCTTGGCCTCCTTGCCGGACTTGCTGGCCCGGATCAGGGCGATCACCTCGTCCAGGTTGTCCACCGCGATGATCAGGCCCTCCAGGATATGGGCGCGGGCGCGGGCCTGCTCCAGCTCGTAGCGGGTGCGCCGCGTCACCACCTTTTTCTGGTGGTCGATATAATAGAGCAGGGCCTGCCTAATGCTCATGAGCTCCGGCTTACCGTTCGCGATGGCGAAGAGATTGACGCCGAAGGTAATCTGCAGATCGCTGTATTTATAGAGCAGGGCCAGGACCCGTTCAGGGTCGGCGTCCTTTTTGAGCTCGATGACGGCGCGAAGGCCCGTCCGGTCCGACTCGTCGCGGATATCGTAGATGCAGCTGAGCTGGGCTTTCTTTTCCTCGCTCAGTTTCAGGATCTTTTCCAGCATCTGGGCTTTGGAAATGCCGTAGGGCACCTCGGTAATCACCAGCAGCGTCCGTCCGGCGCTTCCTTTTTCGATGCTGACCCGGGCGCGGAGGGTCAGCTTCCCCTTGCCGGTTTCATAGGCAGTCTTTAATTCCGGCGTATCCAGCAGGACCCCACCCGTCGGGAAGTCCGGGGCGGGCATCACCCGCATCAGCTCGTCCGTTGTGACCTGCGGGTTTTCCATCAGCAGGCAGGCGGCGTTCACCGTTTCGCGCAGGTTATGGGGCGGGATGTTGGTGGCGATACCGACGGCGATCCCGGAAGCGCCGTTCACCAGCAAATTAGGAAACCTGGCGGGCAGCAGCTCCGGCTCTTTTAAGGTATCGTCAAAGTTCAGCTGGAAGGATACGGTGTCCTTTTCAATGTCCCGCAGCATCTCCAGGGCCAGCGGGGCCATGCGGGCTTCGGTATAACGCATGGCGGCGGCGCTGTCCCCGTCGATGGAGCCGAAATTGCCGTGGCCGTCCACCAGCACCCCGCGCAGGGAATAGGGCTGGGCCATACGGACCAGGGCGTCGTATACGGAGCTGTCCCCATGGGGGTGGTATTTTCCCAGACAGTCGCCGACGATGCGGGCGCACTTCCTGTGCGGCTTATCCGGCGTCAGACCCAGTTCCTGCATGGTAAACAGGATGCGGCGCTGAACGGGCTTTAAGCCGTCCTCCACCCTCGGCAGCGCTCGGTCCAGGATGACGTGCTCGGCGTAGGGCATCATGCTGCCCGGCATGACCTCCTCCAGCGGCACCTGGATGATGGTATCTTCTCTGTCCTGCGGGATCATATTCTTTGGCATTTTACTCTCCTGTCAATCATACGCTGTACATCTGATACATCTGGCTGTACAGACCGTTTTCTTCCATCAGCTGACGATGGCTGCCCTTTTCCTCGATGCCCTTTTCCGTCAGCACCCAGATCATATCGGCGTTTTTGATGGTGGTCAGGCGGTGGGCGATGGTAAAGGTCGTCCTTCCCTTGGCGAGTTCCTGCAAGGATTGCTGGATATAGTGCTCGCTCTCGTTGTCCAGAGCGCTGGTCGCTTCGTCCAGCACCAGGATGGGCGGATCCTTTAAAAACACCCGGGCGATCGAAATGCGCTGCTTCTGCCCGCCGGACAGCTTGACGCCCCTTTCGCCGATATAGGTATTGTAACCGTTCGGCAGCTTGCGGATAAACTCGTCCGCCCCGGCGCGCTTGGCCGCTGCCACCGCCTCTTCCGCCGTGGCGTCCGGCCGACCGTAGAGGATGTTTTCGATCACCGTGCCGGAAAACAGATATACCTCCTGCTGCACCACGCCGATCTGCCGGCGCAGGGACTTCCGCTTGATCTTCCGGATGTTCTGCCCGTCGATGTAAACGCTGCCCTCCGTGGTATCGTAAAACCGCGGAATCAGGCTGCAGAGCGTGGTCTTGCCGGAGCCGGAAGGACCGACGATGGCGACGTTCGTCCCCGCCGGCACGATCTCTGTAATGTGGGACAGCACTTCGTGCTGCTCGTCGTCCGCGTAATGAAAGCCCACATTGTCAAACCGTACTTCGCCCTTGACTGAGGACAGCTCTCCGGCGTCCGGCTCGTCGACGATTTCCGGCTCCACGTTCATGATTTCACAAAACCGCTCCAGGCCGGTCAGGCCCCGCTGGAACTGCTCCATATAGTCGACGATCCGCCGGATGGAGTTGATCAGGGTGCCCACAAACAAAAGATAGGCGACGTAATCACCGGCCATCAGTTGGCCCTTCCCCAGCAGGATCGCCCCCGTCACCAGGACCAGGATGTACATGAGCCCCTCAAACACCCTGGTGACTGTACCGAAGCCGGCCATGGCGATGTACTGGCGAATCTTGGTGGTCAGAATGGATTCGTTGTTGCTGGCGAACTTTTCCATTTCCACATCTTCATTGGCAAAAGACTGCACCACCCGGACGCCCAGGAGGCTGTCCTCGATGCGGGCGTTCATTTCGCCGACCTCGTGGCGGCATTCCTTGAAGGCTGCCCGCATCTTCTTGTTGAAATAGCGCAGCAGAACGATCATCACCGGCACCAGCAGGAAGACCGCCAGCGTCATCCACACGTTCATCCGGACCAGGATCACGAAGGAGACCAGGATCTTTACAAAGGCGATAAAAAACTCTTCCGGGCAATGATGGGCAAATTCCGCGATGTCGAACAGATCGCTGGACAGCCTGGCCATCAGCTGGCCGATTTTGGTGTTGTTGTAGAAGGTGAAGGACAGCTTCTGCAGGTGCTCAAACAGATCGCCCCGCATGTCCCGTTCGATCCGGGCGCCCATAAAATGGCCCCGGCTCTGCATCCAGTAGGCCCCCGCCGCGTCGATCACGCGCAGGGCCAGGTACAAAAGCCCCAGCATCAGCACCCAGGGAACCGTGATCTTCTCCGGGCTGGTCATCGCCCGGTTGGTGACGGCGCGGACGATCAGCGGGAACACGATTTCGCAGACCGTGGTCAGCGCGGCGCAGAACAGGTCAAACAAAAGCATTCCCTTATATTTGATAAAGTAGGGGGCAAAGCGTTTCAGCAGCTCTCCGGCCGGCATCTGCCTGTCCGTTTTTTTCTCCATGGTTCCTCCCTGGGCGGTCCGTTCACCCGGAGAACAGCCCTCCGGCAGCGGAAACAAATACAGAATGATTTTACTACATTTTTGCCCCTGAGGCAATGAAAACATCGAAAAACAGCGCCGAAAGAATCTCCTTCCTCCGGCGCCGCAGCTGATGCGGGTAAGTGTTTATCCTTTTTTCTGAAAGCTGATTTTGTTTTCTTTGCCCTGGAGCAGGCGCTGGATATTGGACCGATGACGCCAGATACCCAGGAGGGCAATCAGGATGGCCCAGAGGCCGTATGGGAAAAAGGGCTTAAAAATAAGTATCATGATCGCAAAGGAAACGAGCATGGTCAGACTGCCCAGCGATATAAACCGGGTCAAGGCGATGACCAGCAGACACAGGCCGATCGCAATCGCCCCGTATAAGGGGTAATTTAAAACCAGCACCGCGCAGGAGCAGGCAATCCCTTTCCCGCCCTTGAACTGGAAGAACACGGGCCAGTTATGGCCGATGACCACGAAAAGGCCGGCCAGCAGCCCGCCGTATTCGCCCAGGAGCCATTTTCCAAACAGGATGGCGAGCACCGCCTTCAAGACGTCCGATACGAACGTCATCAGTCCTGTTTTTACGCCCACCACGCGGAGGGCGTTGCTGGCGCCGGTATTATGGCTGCCCTCAGCGCGGATATCGTGGCCCTTTCTCCGGGCGTAAAGAACACCGAAGGAAATGCTGCCCAGCAGGTAGGGAACCAGAACGCATAGAACCCATTTCCACCACATCGGTTTAGTCCTCCTTCTTCTTTTCTCTCAGGATGAAGCGAAGAGGCGTCCCCTCAAATCCGAACGACTTCCGAATCTGGTTTTCGAGATAACGCTGATAGGAAAAGTGCATCAGTTCCTCATGGTTGACAAACAGGATGAAGGTGGGCGGGAGCACCGACTGCTGGGTGGCGTAGTAGATTTTGAGCCTTCTGCCGCCCATCACCGGCGGCTGAAGGGAAATCATGGCGTCGCCGATGACGTCGTTCAGTGCGCCGGTGCTGACCCTGCGGGAGGCCTGCGTATAGGCGTCCTGCACAGCCTGGAGAATATTGTTGACCCGCTGGCCCGTCATGGCGGAAGTAAAGACCACCTGGGCGTAATCCATGAACTTGAGGTCGTTTAAAACTTCCTTGCGCTTCTGCTCCAGGGTATTGGTGTCCTTTTCGATGGTGTCCCACTTGTTCATCACCACGACGGCGGCCTTGCCGGCGTCGCTGATCAGCCCGGCGATGCGGGCGTCCTGCTCGGTCACCCCGTCGTTGGCGTCCAGCACCAGCACCGCTACCTCGCAGCGGCGAATCGCGTCGATGGAGCGAAGGACGGAATACCTCTCCAGAGAAGCGTCCTCGATGGCGTTTTTCCTGCGGATACCGGCCGTGTCAATGATGTTATATGCTGTTCCGTCCGGGCCGGTAAAGACGGTGTCAATGGCGTCCCTAGTCGTGCCGGGGATGTTGCTGACCATCGTCCTTTCCTGCCCGAGGAGGCGGTTGACGATGGAGCTCTTCCCGACGTTCGGCCTGCCGACCACCGCCAGCTGGATGGTGTGGGTTTCTTCCAGTTCTTCTTCCGCCTGTAAATATTTCTCAGGAAAGTGCCCGACAATTTCGTCGAGCAGATCCCCCAGGCCCAGCATGTTGGCGGAGGAAATGGCGATCGGCTCGCCCAGGCCCAGCTCATAGAAATCGTAGATCTCGTCGTTCATGCCGACATGGTCCACCTTGTTGACCACCAGGAGAACGGGCTTTCTCGTTTTCCGGAGCATGTTGGCGATTTCCCGGTCGTCCGGGGTCAGACCGGTTCGGGCGTCGGTAAAGAAGCAGATCACCTGTGCCAGATCGATGGCGATCTCCGCCTGCCGCCTCATCTGGCTGAGCAGGACGTCCTCGCTCTTTGGGTCGATGCCGCCTGTATCGATCAGGGTAAAGGAATGGTTGAGCCATTCGACGTCAGCGCAGATCCTGTCCCTGGTCACACCGGGCGTATCCTCCACGATGGCGATGTGCTGACCGGCGATCCGGTTGAAAAAAGTGGATTTCCCGACGTTCGGCCGACCGACGATGGCGACCAGCGGGCGTATTTTGGGCATATTTCCTCCATGATGCGGTTGAACCGTTTGCACTCAAAGCATCAAAAGCCGGAAGCGATTGGTTATTCTTCCTCGTCCCGGCTCTTGATGCCCACATAATAGCCGGCTGGCTGCGGCCGGTAGGTATCCTGCGTAATCTTCTGCTCGTTGGTCACTTCACCGTCCTGTACCCTCTGCAGGAAAGTATTGATCACATACCCGTCCCGAGCCGTCTGATACTGATACATTTCGTCCTCATAGACGGCGTAGATGCCTTCCATGTCGTTCTTCAAAATCGGTTCGTCCGGGAACAGGACGTCCACGGTTTCGGAACGGAGGGCATAATGCACGTTTTCCCCCAGGGACGGGCCATAGATGCGGACCACGCACTGATAGCGCTTGGACGACTTCGGCTGAAGGGTCATGTGGGCGGTGATGTAGAGCGTACCTTCGGTATTATTGCGGAATTTAAGGTCGATGCGGTTTCCGGAGACGGTAGCGTCCCGGCCCAATTCCGTGTAGCTGACCTTCATGGAATGGGGGCTGCGCTCAACGATTTCAAGGCCTGAAAGCAGGGCGGCCAGATACACCGTCGTGCTGGACTGGCAGACGCCGCCGCCAATGCCGGGCACCTCTTCCCCGTTGACATACTCGATGGCTTCCACGAAGCCGCGGCTGGCGGACCTTTCGCCGACCACCTTATTAAAGCTGAAGGTTTCGCCGGGCTGGAGCATGACCCCGTTGATAAAGCCCAGGGAAAGGTCGATGTTCGCGTTTCTGCCGTCCGGGCTGCTGGTGGAAATCAGGGTGATTCCCTCTCCGCGCAGCGAAATCCGGGAACGGACGGCTGCGGTGGTCACCGCCGCCGGAAGGATTTCGGGCTGGATTTCAAAATCACCGCTGCGGCCGCTGGCAAACTGATGAAGGATTTCTTCCTTCAGCGTATCCGGGTTCAGGTGATACCCCGGAATGTCGTCCACGACGATGAAGGGGTCGGCCAGGTCGGGATCAAAGCCGGCCAGGTAGGCGTCCGTCGGCTGGCGTTCAAAATAGGCGGCAATCTGCGCCACCACGCTGTCCAGGTACTCGTCCGTCATATCAGACTGGGTGGTGTAAAACGACATGCCGCTTTCCGCCGCCGTCTGCAGGTCCCGGATCCTGTCCTCCGTACTGCCGGTATGACCGAAGGCAAACGCCTCATGGAGGATTCTGTCCACTTCGCTTAAATCCGTGGTAACGCCCAGCAGCTCCTGGTTCAGGGTTATAAAGGTATGGCCTTCGTAGTTCAGGCTCAGGTTCCAGCTGTTCTGCCTGCTTTCAACGGCAGTCAGCACGGCAGCCCTCGCTTCCTCAAAGCTCATTCCCGCCAGATCGATGCCGTCCACCGATACGTTCGGCAGGAACACGTCGGCATAGGGCGCCAGAAGCTCATTGGTTTCTCTGGTCTGAACCTTTTGCGATACGGTATAGATACCCGCAGCGATTCCCAGGAGAACCAGAAAGATTACCAGCCGCTTGACCTGACGTTTGTTCAGATAAACGCGCTGGGTGGGCCGGCGGCGTACCGGTGTCTGATTTTGCCCCTGGCTTTGCCAGCCCCCGGTGCTGGTATAATACACGGGCGCACTGCCGCGGAGCGACCGCTGATCCGGTACGCTCTGCGCGGAATACCGCCCGTTATACCCCTGTGGAAGCTGTCTGTTCTGCATAAACGTCCTACTCTGCTCCTTGGTTTTGCTGATGGTTTTCGGCGTTCCCGCCGGTCATTTTCTGAGCGTCCTGCTCCTCGTTTTGAGGAAGGGCGGTCTTTTCCACTGCCTGTGCGCCTTCTTCATCCGCGGGCGCGAGCAGCTTCAGGAAGTCGGAACGGTTGATCGTCTCTTTCTCGATCAACAGGCCGGCCAGCTGTTCCAGCTCCTCGCGGTGGGCCTCCAGGACGGCCATGGCGGTGTCGTAGCAGGCTTTCAGAATCCGCCCGACCTCCGCGTCGATTTTGGCGGCCGTTTCCTCGCTGTAGGCCCGGGTCTGGCCGAATTCCATCCCGACGAACACCTGCTCGTCGGAGCCCAGGTATATGGTGCCCAGCTCGTCGCTCATGCCGAACTTCGTCACCATGCTCTTGACCAGCTGCGTCGCCCGCTGCAGGTCGCTCGTGGCCCCGTTGCTGTTATCGCCCAGGACGAGCTTCTCCGCCGCATGGCCGCCCAGCATCATGGATACATCCTGGAGCAGCTGCTTTTTCGTGGAGAAATCGCCTTCCTTGTCCGGTAATACCAGGGTGTACCCGCCGGCCCCGTTGCCCCTGGGCACGATGGTCACCAGCTGTACGTCGTCGCACAGCGGGAGATAATGGGCGACCAGCGCGTGGCCGGACTCGTGATAGGCCACCATCCGCTTTTCCTGCTCCAGCACCTTGTGGCTGCGCTTTTCGGGACCCATCTGAATGCGCTCGACCGCCTGGGACAGCATCTCCTGCGTGATCACCTTGGAGCGGGCGCGGGCAGCCAGGATCGCGGCTTCGTTCATGATGTTTTCAAGTTCCGCGCCGGTGGCAAAGGGCGTGCGCTTGGCGATATAGGAAAAATCGACGTCGTCGGCAAAGGGTTTGCCCTTGGCGTGGACCTTGATGATGTCCTCGCGGCCTTTCACGTCCGGGTAATTGACCGTGATCTGACGGTCGAAACGGCCGGGACGGAGCAGGGCCGGGTCCAGAATGTCGCGGCGGTTGGTGGCCGCCATCACAATGACGCCCTGATTGTTGTTAAAGCCGTCCATCTCCACGAGGAGCTGGTTGAGGGTCTGCTCTCTCTCGTCGTGACCGCCGCCCAGGCCGGCGCCGCGGTGACGGCCGACGGCGTCGATCTCGTCAATGAACACGATGGAGGGAGCGTTGCGCTTGGCCTGGTCAAACAGGTCGCGCACGCGGCTGGCGCCGACGCCCACGAAGAGTTCGACAAAATCGGAACCGCTGATCGAATAGAAGGGGACGCCGGCTTCTCCGGCCACCGCCCTGGCCAGCAGGGTTTTACCGGTGCCTGGAGGGCCCACCAGCAGCACGCCCTTGGGCACCCTCGCGCCCAGGTCGATATAGGTCTGAGGGCTTTTTAAGAAGTCCACGATTTCCTTGAGTTCGTCCTTTTCTTCATCCGCACCGGCCACGTCGGCAAAGGTCGTCTTGTTCTTGTTCGGGTCCACCAGGTTCGCGTGGGAGCGGCTGAAGCTGTTGACGCGGCTTCCCCCGCCCGTCTGCATCCGGATCAGATACCAGCTGAAGCCCAGCAGCATGGCCATGAGCAGCAGCTCCGGCAGAATCTGCAGGAACCACGGGGTCGAAACCGGGGCCATATACTCGACTTCAAAGGGAAAATCCGCCACGGAAATCTGGTCGTAATCGGCGTACTTGTCCTGATTCTTTTTGTAAATCATCGCCCGGACGGTATCAAAGAAATCGCCGCCGATAGTCGTTTCAAAGTCATACTTGCCGGGATAATCGGCCAGGGCGACCGTGCTGTTTTCGAGCCTGCCCACCAGGGTCGTTCCGCGGATGGACACCCTTTCGATGTCGTGGTTGGAGGCTTTGCCGTTCAGATCTTCCTGAATCCAGGTCAGCAGCTCATGGTATTCGATTCTCCTGCCGTTGGTCCCGTTGCCGGAAACCAACACGCCGAAAATGATGATCGCGGCCAGGATGACCACGTATATCAACATATTTTTCGATGATTTTTTCAAGTGAGCATCTCCTTCTCAAACGGCTAAGTTCATAAGTAGCCAATGTGGATTATACCATATTCTGACAAGGCATTTCAATGTCTTCTCTTAAAGGGTTTGTAAAATCTTTACTACACTTTTCGGGCTCACCTTAAAAAACCGGTAATAAATCAGACAATTGATTCATCCGGCATTTTTTCATTCAAAAAAAGCCGGAACGGGAGGTGTCCCGACAGGCTTTTCAACAAGCTGCACGGCTGCGCCCAATGGGCAGCTGAAGATTATTCTTTGGAACGCATATGGAAGCAGGCTGCGGTCAAAACCGCGATCGAATTCCAGTAAATAGCGATTTCGTTGGTATCCGCCGAGGGCGTTTCATCCAGAAAAAATTTGGCAGGAGGGGTGTCCTCCCCCAATTTCTCCCGAGTGGCAGGATATGGGAAGCGCTGGTTCGGCCCGCCGGAAATGAGCCCCGGCACGGGCGCGTCGATCCCGTCCGCCCCGGAAGGCCGGTGATGCGGATGCAGGACGTTCTTTTCGCCAAAGCCCGTCACAAAGCAGAGGTCCAGGGCGTTCATCCCCAGGGCATAGTCCCACTGGTTCAGCGCGGCCTCCAGCATTTCTTTCCGTCCGGTCAGGCGCTCGCTGACAATCATGGCCAGGGCGTTGCTCATGATTGGCAGGATGCTGCCCCAGATGTAGCGGTCCTCGGAGAGGGCCGTCCCGTAGCCGGAACGGCGGGAAAGGATCAGGGCCTGCTCGCTCTGCGAAAGAAACGCCTGCTTCACCTTCTCATACAGGACGCTTCCCTTGATGTCCGTCAGGCAGCACAGCGCCCCAAGGCCGGCGACGTTCGCCCAGCCGAACTGCGTTAGGGAAAGTTCCTCGGAAAACAGTGCTTCCGCGGCGGAAAGGTACTCTGGCTCCCCCGTCGCCGCGCAGAGCTCGCAGGCCGCCCAGAAGCGCTCGTCCGTATCGCTCTGGTCGCCGTACTGGCCGGTACGCACCCCCTCCGGGTTCTGATAGGGGACAAAAGTCCGGGTGCTGGATCAGCCACCGCCAGGCCTGCAACGCCGAAGCCAGCATCCGGTTGGCGAAGGGCTCGTCAAACGCCCGGTAGACCCGGCTGCCCAGCGCCAGGCAGGCGCAGGCCGCTCCGGTGGCGCAGTGCGATACCGGCAAAAGATATTCTGTTTCCAGATCGTCCTCAGGCATGATGAACGGAGCGAAGCGGGCTTTGGCGAGCTTATGATGAAACGCCCCGTCGGACCGCTGCATCTGCAGGAGCCATTCCAGCTCAAAACGCGTCTCGTTCAGGATGTCCGGCACCCCGTTGCCCGTTTCCGGTATCTGGAGGGCATCATTGCAGCCCTGCGTGAACAGCTTCCACGCATACAGAAGATGGGCGGCCGCCACAGCGCCGGGGCCGACATATTTGCCGTAATCCCCCGCGTCGTGCCATCCGCCGGTGATCCTGCGTCTGATATGCCGGTCCTGCCAGTCGACCGCCGGCTGCACATGGCACGCAGGATGCGTATATACCCCGGCGTATTTTACCGGAAGCTCGCAGCCGCACCGCTGGTAATAAAACCCCTTGATCAGGGCGTTCGTCACCTTCCCCCACGGTGCTTTCCGGACGGTGATTTTCCTTGTTTCGGGGCCGCACTTTAAGACATAGTCCCCCGGTTCCCTGAGCCCCAGGTCCACGGAGGCTACATTGTCCCCGCTCGCCGGGTCCAGGGTGAGGTTTGCCGGTTCCAAGCGGCGAAGCTCCCGCCCGGAGGCATCCAGGACACTCAGCGGCTCCTCTGAAAGAAGGATGACCCTTTGGGGCAGGCCGATTGCATAGCCCACCTGATTAATTCTGATTTTTGAAGAAACGTCCACCATATTCATCCTTTCCGGTCATGCGGGCATCAGGACAGCCATCAGCGCAAAGCCGGCGATGGACACCAGAGTGCCGACCGACAGGGCGGCGGAGACATAGGCCCTGTCTTTGGAGCCGGTGGCGAAAACGGGCAGCACGAACGGCGGCGGCAGCAGGAACATGAGGATCACGGCCCTCTCCATACGCATGTCCGGCCAAAGAAGCCTTAATGCGAGCAGCAGCAATCCTCCCAGCGCCGCCATGATCGCCAGCCTGAGGCCGACCACCTTGCAGGTTTCCTTCCACGGAATGTCCCGGAAGACCAGGTCATAGCCGATGGAAAGAAGGATCAGCGCGGCGGTCGGGGCGGACACGAAATCCGTGCAGGCATCCAGGAGGCCGCTGACGCCGGAGGGAACCAGGGCCTGGTAAAGGTCGGTCGCCCCCAGCGCGACGCCCGCCGCGATCGCCAGGATGATGGGAGAGGTGGCCATTTCCCGCATTAGCTGCTTTGGAGCGGCCTGTTTTCCCTCCATCTTCCCCAGGAGAATCTTGTACAGCGTAAAGACAAACAGGACCTGGCCCAGGTCGATCCGGGCAAATTCGGCGACGCGGCCGCTTCCGTACAAAAGGGTAAACAGGGCGTAGCCCAGCATACCCGCCTCAAACCCGGTGGTCAGAAACGGCACAAAGGGGCTGTTCATGCCGAGCTTCGGCCCGATCACCTTCCCCAGCGCCCAGGCGGCGATGCAGATCAGATACATCATGAGAGGAATGATCAGATCCGACACCGTATACCGGGTGACCGCGAAGGTATGGAGCAGGACCGCGGGCAGGGCGATCTGCACCGCCACCGTTTTCAGGGCCTGGACCCCTTCTCTTGAAATCAGGTTCTTTGCTCTGCAGACGGAGCCGAGGAAAAGCATCAGCATCACCGGCAGAATGGTCCGAAGAGCTTCCATCATTGCGTTCATGTACAGCACCAGTTTTTCTTCCGCCGCGCGGCGGATCAGTGAAGGGTCAATCGGCCGGACAGATCGTTTCCTAAAGAGAAAACGGCGTTTCCGTGATCCGAACGAAGGGCGTATTCTCCCTTAAAGCCGGTAAAGGAGAGGCAGCCCTCGCTGTCCGTCGTCAAGGTTTCATGCGTTTCCCATTCCCCGTGAATCAGCTTCATCAGGGCATGGTAGGAGGGCTTTTCGCTGTTGTCCTCCCGCACGAAGCCGGAGGGGGCCTTGAGCCAGCAGCCGTCGTTAAAATCCCAGGTAGTAATGGCTTCGACCAAGGGATGAGCGAACAGCACGGAATACATTTCGCTGATCTCCCGCGCCTGCCGTTCTTCCCCTTCCTTCGTGCTGGGCCAGGAATCCACCTGCCAGTCGTTGAGGTCAACGATGTGTGGCGGCATGATCTCGCCGGAAATCAGGGTGTTTTCCGTAAAATGGATCGGCAGTTTGAAGCGGGAGAAGCGCGTCAGTACGTCGTTCAGCTTTTCCGGGCCCCAATAGCCCTGGTGCTGGTGGCTCTGGATGCCGATCGCGCTGATGGGGACGCCCGCCTCCAGCAGGCCCTCCAGCAGAATCTCATAGGAAACGCTGGTATTGAAATCGTTGATCAGCAGCACGGCGTCCGGGTTGCTTTCCCTGGC
>OCTW011588210.1_pt1 | contig 32769 bp, 25 predicted proteins | sample 1539671 | NCBI WGS metagenome assembly OCTW01 (sample SAMN02144230, study PRJEB22623) | gut metagenome | biome: sheep rumen | host: Ovis aries | place: New Zealand | reverse complement strand
TTTTTATAGGCAATGACACAGATGTTGGCGCAGAGAGAGCATGACTATTTCGCAGAGACTGCAATCTGTGCCAACTGCTATATTGTTGCCATATTTTTTGGTAAACCTTGGAAGGAAATCCGTGCCTAGCCCCCTACCCTATTGTACTGCTTCAGCGCTTCTTCAAGCTGCGACCTCATATAGTCGCGGGCCTTTCGCGGTGAGAGTATCTCCACACCTGCCCCATAGGACATAAAGATGCTGTATAGCTCATAGTTGATGCAGACGGTGATCTCAAAGGTGCAGGAGCCGTCCTTACGGTTCCTGTCGATCTGCCTCTGTGAAGGGTGAAGGGGCTTGGTCTTGATGTACTGGCTCTGCTCGCGCGTGGCACGGAAGGTGATACGGTGCGGCCGCGTCTTGATGTTCTTGCTGACGCCCAGCAGGTCGTCGAAGAAATGCTCTGTGTCGAAGTCCGGATTGTCATGGTAGGGCTCGTCAGACGGCTCTATGCTGACTATGCGGTCGAGGGCAAGATTGTATATCAGCATGTCTGTTGTACGGCTGCCATATACGAACCACCGGTTGCGGAACTCCTTCAGGAGGTAGGGACAGAAATGGTACTCCTGCGGCTTGCGCGCAGAGAACGGCTGATAGACCACCCGGATGGTCTGACGGTGGGCGATATAGTTGTAGAGCGGATTGAGCAGGCGCAGCCCCTTGAGGTTGGGAACGCTGTCAAAGTGAATGATGGGCTTGCGGTTGTTGCGGCTGAACGCCAGCTTGTCCTGCAAGCGACTGATCACGTCGGACATCTCAGAGAACTGCTCGAAGTCCTCCAGCTGCCGCAGCATATCGACGGCCTCCTGCATGACCTCATAGTCGTTCTGCGTCATGGGCATGTCCGTTATGCTGTAGTCCTTGTCGGCATAACGGTAATACTTGTGGTCGTAGACCTCTATGGGGGCCTTGTAGCCCAGCTTGTCGGAGCGCATCATCTGGATGTCATACTGCACGGTGCGCACGCTCACGCCCTTACGTATGCCCTCCATGTCGTAGAGGGCGTCGCTACAGGCCTCAACAAGGTCTTCGAGTGTCCAACGGCGGTAACGGTTACGCAGACAATTGTCTATGGTCTTGTATCTGATGAGGGCATTCTTGTTGGCTGGCATACGGGTGAGGATTTTGAGATTGTGATTGGACGTGATGATCTGTTGACGGTGCAAAGATAAGGCCTTTCTACGCAATCTATCTGCGCAGAACTCAAAAAATGCACTTTTTTTGATGTTTTTCTGAAAAAAAGTTTTGGCTACGCAGAAAGACTGCGCACATGCATCCTACTTTTGCAGCCGATATCCAGACAATGGATGAAAGCTGAGCTATCGCACCACTTTTTAGTTTAAAGTTTAATGATTAAAGTTTAAAGCAATGGAAGTAATGATTATCAACGACCGTCCGGTGAAGATATGGACGGACAATGTGGAGGAGACTGCCATGCGTCAGATTGAGAACCTGACCACGCTGCCTTTCCTCTTCCACCACCTTGCCATCATGCCCGACGTGCATGCCGGCATGGGAATGCCTATCGGTGGTGTGCTGGCATGCAAGGATGCCGTCATACCCAATGCCGTGGGTGTAGACATAGGTTGCGGCATGTGTGCCGTGAAGACGAACTGGAAGACTGAGGACATCACGCCTGAGGTTCTTCGCAAGAAGATAATGCGCGGCATACGCAAGCGCATACCCCTCGGCATGGATCACCACAAGGAGCCGCAGGACGGGGCTTTCCTTCCTACCGGCCACGACATCGACAAGACCGTCATCGTGAAACAGCGCCAGACCGCCATCACCAAGGAGGTCGGCACGCTGGGCGGCGGCAACCACTTCATCGAGCTGCAGAAGGACGAGGAGGGCTCGCTGTGGATAATGATACACTCCGGCTCCCGCAACCTGGGCGCACGCGTGGGCGAGCATTACAATAACATTGCGCGCGACCTGAACGAGAAATGGCACTCTACGGTGAAGCCGGAACTGCGCCTCTCCTTCCTCCCTCGGGGCACGAAGGAGTTTGAGATGTACTGGAACGAGATGCGCTTCTGCATAGACTTCGCGCTCTGCAACCGCCGCCTGATGATGCAGCGCATTGAAGAGGTCATCGCCGACGCTCTGCCGGGCATTGAGTTTGAGCCAATGATAAACATCGCCCACAACTATGCCGCATTAGAGCACCACTACGGCGAGGATGTCATCGTTCACCGAAAGGGAGCCACGCTGGCGCGCGAAGGCATCATCGGCATCATTCCCGGTTCGCAGGGAACGGCATCTTACATCGTGGAAGGCCTGGGCAACCCTGAGTCGTTCTGCTCCTGCTCCCATGGCGCCGGACGGGTGCTGAGCCGCAGTGCTGCCATCAAGACCCTTGACATGGCGGCAGAGGTGGCGCAGCTGGAAGCCCAGGGCATCGTGCATGCCATACGCTGCCAGGACGACATGCAGGAGGCATCGGGAGCCTACAAGGACATCGAGACCGTCATCAGGAACGAGCTCGACCTTGTGAAGATAAAGACCCGCCTGCTGCCCATCGCCGTGATAAAAGGGTAACGAGAGGAATTTATACGTATAACAGAATTGTATATGTCAGGGGAACTGCCGAACTTCGCGACACGAAAACGAAAACGAAAACGAAAACGGAAACCCTTAAGGTATTTGAAATTTGAGATTTTAGCTTAAATAACGATTTTATTATGCAAGAAAGCAAGAAAACTTACAAAGAGGGAGACCTCGTGAAGATTTGCACAAATAAATGTAATGTGCACCTTATGGAGATGTTCGGTCACTGTGAATTCAATCCAGACGAGATTGCTGCTGATGAGTACACCGCACTTATCACTGCCGTTATCGGAAATGAGCAATGCTATTCTGTAACCATATTCACTGGATATGGTGAGTGCTATCATATTATTGACAATGAAGAAATCATTGGTCCAGCGAGCATTGATGAATTACCCGAAGGCAAGCGAGACAAAGCTGAATGGAAAAATCCAATTGACGAAATCATGTTTGAATCCGAACTTTACACGGACAGTACTCTTAAGCCAAATACTAGACGCATTTCCCTTGCAGTTGCTGCAGTAAGCAATTTGCATCCCGAAGGGACAATAAGGGTTGTCGAAATGTCTCCAAGTCAGTCATTTCTTAGGGAGGCTATATATAACGATGTGGATAATACTTTGGCAAAGAGTAACAACTTGTCAGAAGAACGCCGTGCGGAATTGGAAAAGTCAAAGAAGAATCTGCTGAAATGGTTTGACACATTGCGCTTCGAAGAACATTATGAGTACCATATAGGTGTAGATGAGTCGAATTGTGAGGTGTATGAGGAACCTGAAACTATATCATATTTTATGGTAGCGGTCAATTCTGCGGGAACCAAGGCTTTTGTCATGAGAGACAGAAGCGACCAGAGTCTGTTCTTTGATTACCTCGGTTCCGATTTCAAGAACATATTCCTTGAAGCAGATCATTTTAAGAGTGAATGTATTAAGTAACGATATGCCGAGAAGAAAATGAAAAAAGGAATGATGCAATCCACGGTGCCATTGCCGGTGATGTGATAGGTTCCGCTTATGAATTCAAGAGCGGACGATTCGAACCTATTCAAATATTCAAGAAGTGCTGCCAGTTTACCGATGACAGTGTGCTGACCGTTGCCGTGACAGATTGGCTTACCCAGCCAGGGAGCAACCATGTGATCGAAAGGTTTTACAACAGTGGCATTGACCGCCATGGCTTGTCAAGCCAGCTGCGGAGAGATACATCGGCAGGGACATGGTCTTTCAATTGGCGAGGTAATCGAAGAGGTGGATGGCAATGGTTACTTTGTCGTTCAAGACAACTACTCAGATGATGAGGTACTCTGCCTCATCTTAAACTATCACGATGCGCCATCGCTCTATAGAGGCTCGTTGAAGTCATTGTTTTTCTAGGATACATTCTTATGACACAGATAATAACCATTAACAAGGAGGACGAACTCTTTCCCAAAGCATTCAAGGCTATCGGGGAAGATTGTCCCGAGAGAATCTATGCAATGGGCAACCTCGATTTGCTCAAGAGAGAACGCATGGTGGCCATCATCGGTAGCCGTAAGGCGACAAGAACGGGCAACATTAAGGCTTACGACCTTGGCGCCAGCTATGCCAAGAAAGGATATGTCGTTGTCAGCGGACTGGCTTTGGGTTGCGACACATCGGCTCACCGTGGATGCATGGCTGCTGATGGCGATACCATAGCTATCGTTGCTACTGGGCTGAACCTTGTACATCCCCGTGAGAACATACCTCTCCAGGAGGAGATTCTCCGCAAAGGAGGTCTCATTCTTTCAGAACAACCTCTTGGTGTAAAGGCAAACCCGACGCGACTCGTAGCAAGGAACAGACTGCAAGCAGCACTCTCCGAAGAGGTCGTTGTTGCAGAATGTCCGGAACACAGCGGCACCATGTATACTGTTCGTTTTGCACAGAAATACGGCAAGAATATCAAGGCTGCACGTCTGCCTTATGATAAGGAAGAGAACTCTGGTAATAAATACATCATTGATACTGGCATAGGAGAAGGCATCTGACAGTACCATTGCCTACCGTTAGGATCTGTGCCAACTGCTGTATTATTGCCTGAATTTATTATAAATATCATGCACTTGAAAAAAAGATATACTGGTGAAGAATATCCTTGGTGGTTTCAATGTTTTGTTGTACCTTTGCACCACCCTCAGCAGAATGGCGTGAAGTAGCTTGTTCTGGGCTATCAAGAACGTGTTTAGTTAATATATTCTGTTGGGGTTTTTCTATTTGATATACATCGTGAAGATACAATCTATTTTTCCCGTCCATATTGCCGATAAGTACGAGCATTTGGATGGTGGGGGCCGGACAAATTCTCTAATTCTTGACAGGACTCTTGACCGTTAAACGTTAGCCAAGTCCGGATTGACTTACGACTATTGGCTCTTGACCCTTGGCTATAAATTGTGAAATGGTAAATTGTCCAATCGTGAAATAAAAATTGCTCTTCAATTCCACTTCTATCCTTCTATCTTCTTTGTCTCCTTGCATATACCGTTGCAGTATTCCCACATGGAATCACATACATTTGCCGGGCTGTCCGGGAATTCGCTCATTTCCTCCATGTGCTCCATCATATATTGCCCCATTGTGGAAGAGTCAACGATGTTCAGCCCATAGAAGGTCATGCCTTTTTGCTTCTCTGCATTTATCTTCTCCATCACCTCTGCAGATATATGCGCCCAGCCAAAGTCTGATATGCAAAGTATGTCGGCAGTGGAATAATCGCCTTCGAAGGGCATGATGTCGTCAAAGAGCCATCGGAACATGCTGTCTTCATCATTTCCTCCCATCTCCGCCTCGCCCAGGAAGTCGAGCAAGTCTTTTTTGTCGTGTTCTATGTTGTGCAGCCGGAACAGGTCATGGGTGGAGGAATATTTCACGACAAGGACCTTGCGCTTGCGCCTTTGTGCGATTATGCAGATAGCGATGGACAATGCCTTCGCCACCAGGACTGGCTCTCCCTGCATACTGCTACTCGTGTCAAGGCAAATTACGATCGGCCCGTCATGCTTCTTTTTCCCTTTCATCCCACTTGATTGAGACGCAAAGACTTGCAGTCGCTTGGTTACGAAATTGCGATAGAAGATGTCACGGATTGTAGGTTCAGCCAACATCGCAAGTTCCGACGGAAGCAAATTGCTCAGATCATCGCCTGTTGTGATACCGGCAATATCGCTTTTGGAAGATGAGACAAACGAGCCGGAAGTCTCGTAGATGTTGTTACCGGAACGTCCTATCCGTTTGGCAAGCTCTATAAGAGACTGTGGCACATGGCTTAGAAAACGGTTCTGCAGCTCGACCTTCGAACCAGCACCTCCACCAATACCCATTCGCTGTGAACCTTTGCCTTGCTTAAGAGGGGTTTCCCGATTATTTTTTTGCTCTCTCTTTCCCGATCTACTGTAAGGTCCGGAGTTTTCATCTTCATCGTCGCCATCGCCATCGCCGCCCTGCTCTTCGTACTCTTCAGAACCACCATTCGCATCATCATTGTTTCCTTCATCATTATGGGCAAAGCCAACTTTCTTTTCTTCATCTTTGTTTAGAAGAGTTTTGCGGTCGCCGGCAAAGAACATCGGGAACTCCTCTTGGCCGTCAGCTTCGACTTCCGCCGAATCATCAGCGCCGCCCCATGACAATCCCGGCAGTATATTGCCGAAGTCATCCTCGTCCTGCTCTTCAAAGAGTTCTTCATCGTCGCCATATACATAGCGTTCAAGATTTCTCTTGATGTATTGATAACACTTGTCGTTTTTGTCTTTCGGAATCTCCGTGTAAGAGACATTATTCCTGTCATGTTCTTCCGCCACCGTTGTTGCCAGCGTCAGCCACTGGTCAAGCATTTCGTCCATCTCACAATAGGCACGGCTCTCGTCAAGGCCGTTGACATTCATCAGGCGCTCGGCAAAATTCTCCAGGTGCCGCTGTGCCAGCTTTCTCCAGCCGGGTATTACCTCAACATGCATCTTGAAACGAGGGTCGCAGACAGAGTTCATCAATGTCTCACGCACCAGATTGATGCCATTGACGCAAACCCCCTTCAGACGCTCTGCAACATCTGTGTCTGTCCGCTTCGCTTCCGCTGATGCCACGAGCAGATGGTGTATCAGTGCAGTGTATCTCATCAGTGTCCTTTCCTTCTAAATGTGTCTTTTATATCTATGAATGCCCTGCGCATATAGACATATCTCGAGTACGGAAGCAACAGGATGTTTTCTTCAACCATACCACTGAAGATGCTTTCAAGATTGTCCATACGTTTGGTTACATTGTTAAGCATGTCTGTTACAGAGCCAGTTCTTACTTTTGTCTCGCGTTTCAGGGGATAGGAAAAGGAATTTATGGATAGCCCGTCTATAGTCTTGCTGACGACAAGAGATGTCGGAAAGTCTACGATACGCAACTGATTGTCGTCTGTCATCATTCCATTGGCATTGCCGGAAGCGGGCAGGTGTTCATAGGCTTCCTTGCTGATGGTCATCTCCTCGTCGCCAACGACAAAGATGTAGTTCTTGCCATCTGGACAGATTGGATCAGTCAGAGGCTTTGTGTATCGTCTTCCGGTGAGTCCTTCTGCAATATCCACATTGTGCCGTTTGACCATGTCTGCAATTGCTTGGGCAATCATTTTCGTAACAGAGAGTATTTGCTCGTCCTTATCCCAAAGCATATGGTTGAGGATAAGGCAGTCGGACAAGTCAACGGCATCACGTCCATTCAGATAGGCAGACACACGCAGCAGTCCTACAATCTTTTTCCAGCGTCGGTCAGATACATAAGGAGGGTCTACGAGGTCGCTATTGTTCACATCCACATTGTCCTCCTGCTTCTTTTTCTCATCAATGAGCAGCTTTCGTATCGAGAAGACAAGTTCGCTTACCTCAAACGGAATCTTCACATTCATCGCTTCTGCCTTTATCTCACGCAGCTCGTCGGCTGAGAATTGCAGTTCCTCCTGGACTTCACACTCTTCAGGCCGGTCAATAACGAGACTAAGAAAGTTTGTCTTGCCTTCAATCGGTTTTACTACATAACGTACGATAAAGCGGTCCCATAAGGCTTCGAGTCCCTCCCCTTCAGCAGGAAGCTCGTTGGATGCGGATATCACTGCTTTCAGCGGGAGTTTCAAGTCTTGCTTGCCATTGCGGAAAATCTTCTCATTCAAGACGGTAAGCAGGGTGTTCTGAATGGCAGGTCCCGCTTTCCAGATTTCGTCAAGAAACACTATATCAGCCGTGGGAAGATAACCGTCAACGACCCGTTCGTATGTATCGCCGTCCTTCAGTTTGCTGATGCTGACAGGGCCAAATATCTCATCCGGCGTAGAAAAGCGACTCATCAGGTATTCGAAACCCGTGGCATCCTTGAACGCCAGCTTCAGCCTTCTGGCAATCATGCTCTTTCCGACACCGGGAAGGCCAAGCAGGAAGATAGACTCACCACCTAGCGCTGTCAACAGGGCAAGTGATATTGCCTCATCACGCTCGAATGCCCCTCTGCCCATTGAAGCCAATAGCTTCTTTACTCTTTCTCTTATATTTTTCATTTGGTGTTATGATTAGAAGGTTGATACCATATCCATTACATCCTCATAGGTCAGTTTATAGCTGTTGGCTGTGCCTTCGAGAATCTCATCTGTCAGAGCCTGCTTCGTTTCATGAAGCTGAAGGATTTTCTCCTCTATGGTCTGCGCACTGATGAGACGGATGACTGAAACGACGCGCTGCTGTCCGATACGGTGTGCACGGTCCATGGCTTGATTCTCAATCGCCGGGTTCCACCAGGGATCAAGCAGTATTACATAGTTGGCAGCGGTAAGGTTTATGCCTATGCCACCGGTTTTCAGACTTGACAGGAACAATTGCCTGCCCCCCTCCTGGAACTCCCTCACCATCTCCTGCCGTTTCTCCAGAGGAGTCTGACCGTCCAGATAGTAGTAATTGATATTGCGATTTGCAAGCTCGGTCTTTACCATGGCAAGGAAACTGGTAAACTGGCTGAACACAATCACGCTATTCCGCGGATTTGACAGGACGTTGGTAAGGATGTCGAAAAGCGCCATTATCTTAGTGGACGGCTCTTTCCATCGGTCGTATACAAGCCGCATTGAGCATGCTGCCATACGGAGCTTCATCAGTTCGGTAAAGAAATTAAGATTCAGAGTCTTTGCCTCCTTGCGTTCTTCTGCTGTCTTGTGTTTTTTGAACTTTGTCTCAGCTAATCGACGCATCTCCTCATAGACCTTCATCTCGTTGTATGACAGTTCCACCATGTGGGTGGTGACGATTTTCTCCGGCAACTCCAGCAACACGTCTTCCTTTGTTCTACGGAGAATAAACGGCTGTGTCATTTCCTTCAGCAACATTCGATGTTCATAGTCCAGGTGTGGAAGGATGAACGAATCCCTGAAGACCGGCCATGTACCGAGAAGTCCCGGGTTGATGAATTGGAACAGGTTCCACAATTCTCCAAGGTGGTTCTGCAGGGGTGTTCCCGTCAGGATGATACGACTGGCTGCGTTGAGGTCCATTGCTGCATGTGATACGAGTGTGTCACGGTTCTTTATCTGATGCGCCTCGTCAAGGCATGCCACATTCCAATTCCTTGATTGCAGCAGCTGCGACTCCGTTCCCAGCACGCCATAGGTGCAGAGAATTATGTCCATCGGTCCTGCACCATTCACTACACCTTGTCTCTTGCTTGTGTTGTTAAGGACTACCGGATTAAGTTGTGGTGCAAAGCGAGCTATTTCCTGTGCCCAGTTTGGAACGACCGACTTGGGTGCGATGACCAGTGAGGGCCCTTTGGATGATTTGTGAAGCATGAAGGCTATAGCCTGTACGGTCTTGCCCAACCCCATGTCATCGGCAAGGCAAGCGCCTGCTCCCCATTCATCGAGACGGCACATCCACCGGAAGCCTTCTTTCTGATAGTCACGAAGTACTGCCGTAAGCCCCTCCGGTATCTTAGCCTCTGTTTCGAATGCCGTCTTCGTTTTCTCCATAAATTCACCATAGCCCTCGTCAGCATTAGCGTTGAGTCCTTTAATCATTGAAGCCAGGGCTCCAACCTGATATTTAGGTACGCGTTTGCATTTGCCGCCCCCGGCAATGCCAATGGCCGCCATCGCCTCGATGTGCTTCTTCAGGGTCTCGCTCATGCGAACATATTCATCATCGCTAAGACGCACAAATCCCTCCATTTCGCTACTGGAGCACGCTTGAACCAATTCGGCAAGACTAAGTTTCCTACCACCGACTGCCACTTCACCTTCAACGGCGAACCACTCGGTGTTTGTCTGGATTGTTATTTCGACATCAGAGCTTTTTATATCGCCTCGGAACTTCAGACGGACACCATCCGGCCACTCAATAAAGAATTTCTCCTGGTTGTCATAGATGTATGCCATAAGTTTGAGCAATCCTTCAGCCGAACCTATAGTGTATTCCGTATAGCTCCTTGCCTCTGCCTTTGACTGCTCCTGCAGGAAGGTATCAAGCTCTTTTTTGTTCTCGTATTCTAAGGAGAGATCACGGTTCACGCAATGTGTTATGCCTTCAACCTCATCATAGACGATGTCTTCACCCTCGGCGGGAACGAAGCGTGCAGTACCGTCCTCCATGGCGGTTGCCTGAATGTTTACCTGATACTCATTTCTGTCTGGACTCACCTGAACGGCAAGTACGCCATGGCTCAATACGGCTGGCTGCAGCATAGACTCCAGGATATTCTGCCTAACGTCAATGATGCCATTGAGACTGTCAATAGCCCGCTTGAGACTCGTCACCGCCGATGAAGGGAAATGCCGCATTGAAAGAAATCGTCTGACAATGTCTTTCTGCAAAGGGTTTACGGAAACCAGAGCGTAACGTCCCTTTTCTATTTCACGAACGGTATGACGTTTCACATTGCCGTTGTCGTCAAGCTTGACGTTTGAACTGATGCCAATCAGAAACCCCTGACCACTGAATTCCAGATAAGGTTTCTCTTCCTCTATCTCTGCAATAAAGCTATGGCCATCATAGGAGTTGCCCCAAAACAAGCGGTCAGTACCTACAAGGTGCGGGACCAGAATGTCGATGTCGTCCTGACAATCTGATTTCTTTGAGAGTTCCATGGCTATGGCACTGTCGCGGCTATCCATACTGTCATAGCCTGCAGAAGCCATCAGGGATTGAGACAGAAGCCTGCCATCTCTCCACGAACCGTCGGCCTGGCGTGTCTGTTCCACGATGGACATGATCTGCTTTCCCCTTACATAATACGCAACTCGTTTTTCCTCTTCCTTTTGGGTTTGCAGCGAATCTGTCAGACCAGACAGCATTATTTCCCACGGTGCCTTTTTCCTTAGTGTACTGAGTGCTGACTGCCCACCGAAAGTGTTGCGAAGTTTCTCCTTGGCATCTGGTCCTATAGGAATATATGGGGACATCTCATGCTGCATAATGGCCGATGAGTGGAGGATTGGCGCTTCCTCGTCTCTTTCTATGTCAAAGAAATTGCAGAGCATATATTTCCAGGAATGATACAACGGTGTGTCATGTCTGTCAATCACTGAGTTTATCCTTGACAATATGCTTGTCTTTGACTGTGTGACGTCAACATCAATGTGTTCCAGCACAAGCCGTATAAACGTATTGCCGTCATTGCAGCGAATACGGACAGAGTCCCTGAACTGATTATAGTCATAGAGTGCTTGCTGATTAGTTCTATGCTTATGGTAGAGACGACACAGTAATATACCATAGAAATAATTGAATATATGATGATTGAAGACCTTTACCTTTCCCTCTTCCTTCTTCAAAGCACTTTTGAACAAATCGAGAGCATCATCAAGTTCGCCGAGATACATGGCACGTATAGCCTCTATTGCCCGTGTCCAAACCGACGGCACCTCGACACTGTCCGGTTTCTCGCCGGTAAGGAAGAAACGGTAGCCGTCTATCTCATCAAGCAATAATCTCTTGTCGCGCTGGCTTTCCGGTATACTGTTTTTCAGGAAGACAAGCATGTCTTCAGTCAGTGTGTCGTCAGAGAAATTCTTCCACAAGGTCTCATGAACCATTCCTGACACTTCTTCCTCATTTAGAAGACCGATATATCTGCCATCGTTTATCAGCAGCTCCTTAATGTAAGGGAAGAGATTGAACTGCTTATATCCCAGACCACTGTATGGGCGGCGCAGCCCGGCTACCGCTTGAAAATCATCCTTCACTATGAGCTGTGCTATACTGTATAGATATTCTGACGCACTTGTCTTGCTGTAGGGATACACTTTCGAGAATATTGAAGCCATCTGAGCATAATGTCTATGAAGGCAGATGAGAACTTTCAAATGCACATTACGCTCGACGAAACAACGGCTCTCTACATATCCGAGGCTCTTCAAAGTATCAACTTCCTCATCGTATTTCTTCAGCGTAAGCTTGAATCGCGCACGATAGGCAGCCGCTGCCCTGTCGCTTGGACGCAGTTCTCCGTAATAAGCCATAAAGGCCAGCAGGCGGAACTGATTCTTCGTGAGGTCTGGAAAGTGTTCGAGGTAAGGCTCTTGCTTTTTCAATGTGTGTGTGGATTTAATTGTTTAACGCCAGCGTTTTCGTTAAGCCGGATGAGCAGAATGATGCCTGCATCAATTCTGCCATGGAGAGAAAAGGTGGTTACGAAGGAACCAACCTATGATTTAAGCAGGTGGCAAAATTATAGTTGACCTATGCCATTTGCGGGCATACCTATTTGCTTTTATCGTAATTTATGAGTTATTCGTGATGCAAAATAACACAAATCGTTTTAGGAGATGAAATCCAATATACGTATAACTGTTGTACTATCCGATATCTGTTGGCCTTCATTCAGTTATACGTATATCCCAGTATCTCATATCTCATATATTCGCTCTATTTTTGCGGCGCCAATTCAAACATATAAACTATGAAAGACGGGAGTCAGAAACTAGGCAGAATGTATCTATGAGAGAAACCCCATCCCCGGAAACGAAGGGAAGCCACTTGCCGTGAGCTATGCCTCTCGTAAGACATTTGACATCAGCTCACTGTCGGATTCCGACTTTGAACATTACAATTTCCCCGAAATAGAGTTCAAATCATAATAAAATTATCAAAAACGCAAAGAAAAATCCGGTTACGCAGAAAGACTGCGCAATCACATACTACCTTTGCGCCGCCAAAACAAACCGTCGACGTGGGCGTATATGGAGCGCTCCGCAAAAATCTTCTCCCCAAAAAACAAACAGGCGTTTAATATCTGCATCGTCCATATAGGTGCATACAAACATTATATTCATATGGAAAAGAAAACCTACAACTACAACGAGTGGCTAAGCACTCATGCCAAGAGCAAGACTATGATGGAGAAGCTGGAGCGCAGTCTCATCCCCTTTGACTTATTCACTGCTATCAGGCTGAAGAACGACAAGCAGGAACATGACGGCTATGTGACCATCGATGACAATACGTACCACTATCAAATCAAGTATGACTACCAGTGCATAGGCCATGATGTCTATGACGCCATCATCGAAGCTACGGGCATTCGCAACAAGTGGCACAATATCCTGACTGGCTACAACAAGTTTAAAGTGGTGATGGACCATCAGAGCATCAAGACCATATACTCCGACCATGAGGATTACTTCCAGAAGATCATAGAGATGTTCGAAAATGACGACTGGGGAGCACTTTACCAGAACCGGTGTGCCTACATCAACAACCTCCTCGCGCGATATATCTTGCTACGCCTGCTAGAGGAGCACCGTCCGGGGCTTCAGCTGCTGACAACCATCAACACGCCAGAAGACGGAAAAGTCTTCGTCATGGCAGCTTCAGCTAACCGAGCAGAAATGATTATGTACGCCTTCAGCAAGCGCGAGGCAATGGAGATGGCGCAGCAGTTCGACGGAATAAGCAAGAATCTGACCGTCGTGTACTTCTTCAACCAGGCCTTCGAGTGTGACGGCAACATCCGCGGGTATGACTCTGGTTGTACCCAAGTAGTTTCTGCCCGTTCCTTCTACATGGAACTGACGGAAAACACTGTCGAACGCAGGCTTATTGAGCGCAGGATGCTTCTGCTTGTCAGTCTGCTCTATAATGAACACCTTGAGTGGCATTTCGACCGTATCGAGCGTGTCATAGCAGCCCCTCCTTTCTATAGCAAACACATGGCCGAGCAGAAAAAGAAGCTTAAGGCGATTAAAAACAAGGCATCGAAAGCCAAGAAGAAGCTGGAGAACCAGGGACAACCATGGTGGGAAAAGATTACACGCACACTGCTTGAGGATGCCCTGAATGTGCTCAGCGATGAACCCAAGACACATTCCGACATCTTCCACTTCCTTTGTGCCGCCAACATGGTGAATGCCTATGTGAACCAATGCAAGCAGAAGAGAAAGTTCAGCGAGCGACAAATGCAGCGCATGTATCAGGCAAAGAGTCAGATATTCAGGTGCATTATAAGACTCGCGGAAGAACAGAACCCGAATGTGCATATCTCTGTCAGCACTCTCCCTGCCGTACTCGTCAACATGACCATAGAGAAGCGCAAGTTTCAGATCAGCTTCCGCGGCATGAGCAGTCATGTGCTTGAAAAGCTTTACAACAGTGGCATTGACCGCCATGGCTGCTTTGAAGGGCATTACCTGCAACCCATTGCTACCGCACTCTATCAGTATTCGTATATGCTTAGATGGAAGGGGCTTTAAGCATTTTATTTGTCAGGCGCAAGGTCGCAAAGTTTGTTTACTGTTTATCGTTTTCTGCCGCGCCTAGAGTATCAGTTCATAGACGCTGATTGAGAGACTGCGCAATGAGGCCTTTAGCTCCCCCAAGGGAGTTGAAGGCTTTTTCCATTCTTCGAAACGATAGGCCGAGAGCTTGATGTCCAGGCCATGCTCCCTCTTTAACCTCCGGCATACCTTCCTGAAATAATACCCATGCTGGAACAAGCTCGTTTTGCGATGCATTACCTCATCGACGTAAAGATGCACCATCTCATGAATGATGATATTATCGAGCTCCTCTTCAACCCACTCTTCTTTGTGTACCATCAGGGGCTTTTTGACAATATAAATAACAGGGGGATATTTTCTCGTACCGCTTAGATAAAGGCCTAGGCCGAACGTTTCATCTGCAGCCCTCATGTCACATGGCGGCAGGATGCCGTCAAAATATTTCTCATTGAAATCCCCGAACTTGCTCTGGAGATAACTGCTTGTAATCCTTCTCATTTCAGTAATTATATTGGGGTTGCACCCATAGACATTGTTGGCTTTTCGTGTCAAACCGCCCCTGGCCTAAAGGCTCAATAGAATATCTGCGTGAAGAACCAAGAGATTCTGGGCGCGTTCTTTGTTTTCCTGAATCCGCGGCAATCTACTTTCTCAGAGATATTCAGACCGTGCTCCCTGTTGAACTTGCCTGACATCTCCTTAAAGGCATCGCCATGCGTCAGCCCGTTGTCTATGTGCTTGTGGGCAAGGAAGTAATGGATCATCTCGTGAATGATCACATTCTTCAAGGCTTCCTCCTCCCAGTCATAATATACGGAGATGTCCAGCCTCTGGCCTCTCAGCCGGCGTCTGCCGACAATCTTATTGCAACTGAAATAGCCACAGGTGGTATAGGATTTCAACAGGCCGAACCTGGGCAGGGGCAGTTCGCTATTGAAATACTCCTCGTTGTATTCCCTGAATTTCTGTTCTATTATCTGCTCTGTTACTTCCATAGGTGTGCAAAGGTACAGCTACAGTATTACGCGGTGAAATCTGTTATACGTATTTCTGTGACAACTTCTATAACATTGCCGAAATTTTACGTATAACAGATTTCACGGGCTCAAATAGGCATGGTAATTTTGCATTGCTATTCAGAAACTGGTATGAAAGACAAGGATATGAACAAATCAGAGGACTGCAGGATCATCCGGAGGGTCAAGTCATCACTGCTCCGGAAATGGTTCTGCGAATACAACGAGCAGCTGTTCGGCTCGACGCTATCGACGTGTAACATATACGTCAAGCGGTCGTCCGACGGGCTGGGCATGTTTCTGAACTCGAGAGGCAGCCACCCGGCAACTATTTACATCAATGCCATACCGGCGCGTGCAAGCCTGGAGTGTTGGACCGAGGGTATGCTCAGGGAGGTACTGCTCCACGAAATGGTGCACTACTATGTGGAGGAGGTGATCGGCAGGCGCATACAGTTGTTCTGCCACGGGTATAAGTTCCGCAAGGTATGCCATAGGCTGAGGAAGAGGTATGGCGTGCGGGTCTTTGTGTCGGGTTACAGATACAAGCCTGTTCCGTCATCGCTCGGCGGAAAGGTGCTGTGGGGCCTGGGATGGCTGAGGGAACAGGCCTACTGCCTGATAGTGTAGGTCAATAACCGTTGGCAATTGATAATTGATAATTGATAATTGATAATTGATAATTGACAATTGACAATTGATAATTGATAATTGAATGCTGAAAGCATCGCGAAGGCTCTGTCAGTGGTCGGCGAAGCTAGGCTGACAAATAAGAGCCTGAGAGCGAAGCGGCATAATTGATAATTAGCCAAGTCCGGAGAAACCACTAACCCGGTTAGGAGTCGTGAACCGAAGCAGCTGGTGTGTGGGCATCGGCTGCCAACACTTTGCCGGAGGAAGTGTCCTTCAAGAGGACACCGGCCTGCGGGAATGAGGCATGTAGCGCCAGCGCCAGCTTCATGAGTGTCTCAAGATCCACTCCTGCAACGGCAACGGAGAGGGAGTCTTCTGCATATCGTCTGCCGCCCCCGGACATATAACGCCCCGCAAGGTAATAACCTATAGTCCAGGCTACGGGCGACGCACTCAGCCTGCCGCTGACGGCCTTCATCTCTTGGTGCAGACGGCGTGCGAAGCTGTCCTCTGACTGCCCTGCTGCATATATGTCGGTGCTGAGCACTATTATGCCACCCCCTTTGTCCGGTACAACGGGATTGATTCGTTCGCCTGACGAACAGAGGCTTTCCTTGCCGTCTGCTGTCATTGCACTTGCCAGGTACCTGCCCGCCAAATACGGTCCTCCGTCAGTGCCGTTGTAGATTTCATAGAGCGGTTCGCCGCCAAGACAGATTTGCTTGTTTGTGTGTTTCATCTTTATTTTCGCGCTTCGCGCTTTCGCTGCGCGGTTTACCGTTTACTGTTTATTGCGCTTCGCGCTTTGTCGTGATTCAAGAGATTTCACAATTGGACAATTTAATCTTGTTCAGTCATGAGTCCCCACTAATCGCTAAACCCTAAACCTCAAACCGCTAAATCTCAAATAATAACGGTTTTCGTTATCGTTTTCGTTAACTTGTTTTCCTTAACTGTCTGTCAGTCTGTCACAGCCCCAAAAGGCATATTCTCCTATCTTCTTTACTGAATTGGGGATGGTGATGCTGGTCAGGCCCGTGCAGTCTTCAAAGACGCTTTCGCCTATCTCCCTTACCGAACTGGGGAAGGTTATGCTGGTAAGGCCGGTGCAACCTGAGAAGGCATAGCTACCTATCACCTTCACTGAGTCGGGGATGGTGATGCCGGTCAGGGCCGTGCAGCCATAGAAGGCGTCTGCTCCAATCTCAGTCACCGAGTGGGGGATGACTGTAGTGGGGCAGCCGAGTATCAGTATGTTTGTGGCTGTATGAATGATGGCATTGCAGTTGTCGCGCGAGTCATAGACCTCATTTCCTTCGGATACGCTGATGCTGGTAAGGCTCGGGCAGTCAGCGAAGGCGCTACACCCTATCTCCATGACCGAAGCGGGGATGGTGATGCTGGCCAGGGCCGTGCAGCACTGAAAGGCAGACCACTCTATCACCTCCACGGAGTCGGGGATGGTGATGCCGGTCAGGGCCGTGCAGCCGTCAAAGGTGCAGCTTTCTATCTCCGTTATCGAATCAGGGAGGGTGACACTGGTCAAGCCCTTGCAGCCAAAGAAGGCATAACTTTCGATGCGAGTCACCGAATTGGGGATAGTGATGCTTGTCAATTCAGCACAATTAGCGAAGGCTCCTTCCTCAATAACGGTTGTTCCTTCAGGGATGATACCCACTCCGTTCCTTATCTCATATTTTGCCATAGGCCAACAGGCGATTGCCTCTACATCGCGAGGTTTTATATCGTTTTTCGGGTGCAAAAGTATGACGGGAATACGACATACGCGAATCTGTTATACGTTTATTTTAACGAAAACAGGTTAACGAAAACCGTTATTATTTGAGGTTTGAGGTTTAGGCTAAGGCCAAGTTACTTCACGATTTGACGATTTAACCAAGTCCGGAGGAAGAACCAATAACCGTTAAACGTAAACCAAGTCCGGAAGTGGGAAATTACGAACACGAATCACACAAATTAAACAAATATTTTTTCAAGAATTAGAGAATTGGAGAACAAATTCTTCAATTAATAGTCAGATCCGCGAGATCCGTTAGATCTGTGTTTTTTAACCACGGATTATTCGGATTGAACGGATAAGTATAACGATAACAAAAACGAAAAATAATTTACAATTTCACAAGTTACAAATTACAATTTATATACAATTTGGCTATTTACACCTAAGTTAACGAAAACAAAAACAAAAACACGTTTTCGTTAAATTAGTCGGATTCGTGGTCGGCAATGCAGAGGAATTGATGAGATGCCTATGCGTCTAGACAACCTCGTATGGCGCTGAGGGCATCATCGGGGAGGCGATAGCTGAGGGTGCCGTTGTCACGGAGCTCCATAAGCAGGCGACCGAGAAGATTGGGGCCAACGAAAGTGTCGCCCTGACGCTTGACGCCCCAGGCATCGGCGTGGCGCTTGCTGAAGGAGGTCTGGTCCTCCACGATGGTGCGTCCGATGCTATCGGCCAGCACCTGACGGAACGGCTCGCACTGAGCATACTTCTGCATGAGGCAGTACTTCATGGCATCGATAACCATGTTGCCCCAGTCGGGACGGCGGCAGCTGCGCTCATAGCTCTTGGCTGCCATCTTGCAGTTGTGGCAGGGCTTGCCGCCGAGGGTGACGCCGTCGAGGATGCGGCGCACGACGCTGGGGTCGCTAAACTTTAGCACCTGGAAGAGCTCCTCGCTGGAACGGAAGGCTACGCCCTCCACGGTGAGAGGCGCGGGAGCGAAGTTGGAGAATATGCCCCACTGCTCACTGACCTTATGGATGGCAACGCAGAAGTCGACGGGGTATTCCTGCTCGCCCCAGTATTCAGGATAGTTGGTGCGGACAAACGAAGATATGCTGTAGAAACTGGCCATCACACTGTTACTTGACGCTCCGACCCAGCGATGAGGCGGCGCTTGGCATCGACCTCCACCTGCTCGATGCCGAGGATACGGATAAGGTTTGTATCGAGCACTGCCACATTGACATCGCCGTCGGGGTTGCTCTGCGAATGGGGCCACGCCAGATAGGGCACTCCCACGGTGGGCAGGAAGGCGGTGACGGCATTCTCTGCTTCGGCGGAAGCGCTGCCTATCATCTGCTTGACGGTGCGCATGTTGCCAATGAGGTGGTTGGCGAGGAACTTGCGGTAGTATTTGCCGAGGGCTATGGCTTCCTGCGGCACATAGATGCCGAGGGCCTGCCCCACCCTCTCCACTATGTCGGGGTGGACGCAGCGGCAGGAAAAGAGGTGGTTGGTAGGCGTGAGGTCGGGTATCTCTATACTGTATATATATAAGGTGTCGGCATGGTTGCACTGGGCAGCCTTGGCGGCATACATGGCTGCCGTGGCACGCGAGGAGGTGAGGTAGATGCCATGGCCGAACTTGCTCTTGCCCTCGCCCTCACCGAGGTGGCCGAGCTCAAAACGGGAGAAGAGGCGACAGGTGCCGTGATACATTATCACTGATATGCGGATTTGATGTTATTGCTGCAAGGAAACGGTGCTTTTTCTGACGAGGGCTGCTGCTTTACCAGCCTGAGGGCAGTATGATGTTCTCTGCGCCATGGGCATTGCGGAAGAGGGGCGCTATGTCCTCATCACTGAAGCCGGCAATGCCGCACCCTATTCTGGTTACAAGGAATGTGAGCTGCCTGTTTTGCCCGGCGAACCGGATAAACTCATCGACATAGGGCTTGATTTTCTCCACACCGCCCTGCATGGTAGGAATGGCATAGCTCTGGCCTTGCAGGCCGACACCCTGGCCCATCACTGCACCAAACCTGCGGTATGCATCATATGCCGCTCCACCGCCATGAATACCGCGCAGATTGCTGCCGAACACGAAAATCTCGTTGGGCGCAAGCTTCCAGATGTATTCGGGCGTAGAGAGTTGCCTCTCCTGTCTCTTCTTGAAGAGTATCCGTGAAAATCGGACATCGTCTGCAGGTGTCGGGGCTTCGAGTGCGATATAATCTCCTGCAGCGGGAGCGAGACCGACGCTATCGGCATCCATTATCTCCGGCATGTCGAAGTCCATGTCAAAGTTTTCCTTGAAATATGGTATGACATATTTTTCTTTCAGATGGTTGTAACGCTGTGATATTGCCGCCGGGGTCACGCCCATCTGCGCGGCCACGTCCTTTGACTTGAAGCCGTTGACCAGCAGCATTACCAATATGGCTCTCGACATCCTGTCAAGTCTTGCCGTGTCGCATATATCCAGCACCATCTTGTTGAAGTTGAGCCTCAGGTCCTGACTCGTGTCGAAGGTCTGGATATACTCGTCGAAGGTCAGCGACCCGTATTCGCGCTTATACCATTTCAGCGCATCGAGCACGATATAGCGGAATCCGTTTATCATCCATGTGCGCAGCGACACCTTGGGCGAACGGTCTTCCAGCGGTTTCCAGTCATGTTCTATCAGATAGATGGCGTATTGGTGGGCAAGCGACATGAAGTCCAGATTCTCTTTGGAACTGAGTGCATACTTCTTGTCAAAGATGTTGTATGCCACCCGGCAATACTCGTAGAAATAATGCCGGAACATCCATTGGTCGCCCCTGCGAAAGCCTTCTATTATTTCTTGCTCGCTATACATTTTACTGTTTTTCTGACTGCAATCGGAGTACAAAATTAAAAAAAATATCTGGGTTGCTTAATTTTTTCTCAGATATATCTTTAAAGAGGTAAAGAGTGTTGCAAACTTTTATCTATCATCATCTAAATCGAAGCAAAAATGAAAAAGGTATTCAATTTGATTATCGTTGACGAGAGTGGCTCGATGTCTGTTATCCGCAAGCAGGCATTTGCCGGAATGAATGAGACGCTATCCACCGTCAGGAGCATACAGGACCAGTATCCTGACACGGAGCAGCGGGTGACCCTGGTGACCTTCGACAGTGAGCACATGAAGTTGCACTACGACAATGCCGAAGCCAAGCAGACCCAGAATCTGAAGTGGCAAGCCTATAATCCCTGCGCTGCGACCCCGCTGTATGACACCATCGGCAAATCGGTGTCGAAGCTCAACGCCATGGTTGACAAGGGCGACAACGTGCTGGTGACCATCATCACTGACGGCGAGGAGAACTGTTCACAGGAGTGGTCGCTGCAGATGATCAACAAGCTTATCGGGAAACTGAAGGAGCAAGGTTGGACCTTCACCCTCATCGGCACCGACAACCTCGATGTTGAGAGCATGGCCCACTCCATGTGCATTGACGAGCACTTGAAGTTTTGCGAAGATGCCGCCGGCACGGATGAGATGTTCTTGAAGGAGCGCAAGGCGCGTGTCCGCTTCAACTGCTGTGTTGCTGGAAACATAGCCATGAAGAAAGGAAGCTTCTTCAGCGAAGAGTAAGCCCTGTCTTGTCAACCCGCATTGAAAGCCGCACCAAGCATGCGGCTTTCATTGTTGGGTGGCATGCACTTTATACCATTCCTTATAGTCAGGGTTGGCAACGAGCCTTGCACCCTGATGGGTGGCCATACGCTTTGGCAACGGCATGACATGGATACGCAGGAGGTCCATCCTGTCCGCATCAAAGCAGATGTTTATTGTGGCATCGTCAGTCTTGTGGCATACGGTATGCAGTTCACATGCTTTCTTGAGCTTAGCTATCTGCTCATCGCTGAATCCTGACAGCAATGTGTCGCGGATGGTGTTAATGAGCTTTGAAGCCCTCTTGCCGTGGTCAATGTCTTCACCGTTGTCCAGCCTTTCGGAGTCATGGAGATAGGCAAAGGCTTTGATAACATCCAGATCTGCTCCTTCTTGATAAAGGATCTGACCAAATTTGCATACTCTGTCCCAATGGCCTATGCCATGGGTACGCCCCATATACTCAGGCCACCTCTGGATGGCAAAGCGTCTCAGTTCGTCAAGGTTAAAGGATTCTGCTTCTTTCATTGATACTTATACTCATTTTAGTTTTATCACATCGCTCCACCTGGTGATAGGGTTCTTGCAATTTTACCACCCGGATTATCATTCCAAATAGTCAGAGCATAAACAGACGTGGTTTCCTGACCAGTCTGTTCATGTCATCAAGCAGCGCTGCATTGGAAAAGATGATGCCGTCCTGTTTTAATATGCCATATCCGTCATGGGCATGACCAAAAAGATGATAACGTGGCTTTACCTCCATAATGCGATTGCGCAATGGAGCATTACCCCAATGGGTACCCGCTGAATTATCAAGTATCATCACGGGTGGTTCGTGGGTAATAACCACATCTGTATTGCCAGGAATAAGGCCCTCCTGATGATTGTAAGCAAGGCCATAGAACTGAACTCCATCTATTTCTACACCGCAGTCCTGAAGAAAGTGAACATTTTCAGGCAAGTCCTCGATACCTTCTGCATCCCATAGACATAAATCATGGTTCCCTGTCACGAAAATCTTATGGTTATAAGACAGTTCTATGAACCAGTTCAGGAAATCGAGCACCTCACCCTCCGTGCCATTATGGCTAATATCACCACTATGAATGATAATATCAGCCTCTGGCATATCCTTTATCCTATGATGTAAGCCGTGGGTATCAGAGATGTGTAGTATTTTCATTCGTGTGAAACAACTTTTGTGTCACCATCTGCCGTCTTTACACAGAAGGCACCAGCGACATGGAATCGCCGTCGTTCAAAACAATAATGGACCATTCGTCACTGAAGAACTTGGCAAAACCTTCAGGGTTATCCGTATGGATAGGGATAATTCCCCTAGGATGCAACAATCGGAAAACCTCACGCAGGTCTGTCATATCAATATGCCCACTAGTGTGCATATAATCAAAATCCACATCCAGCGATTTAGCCAGATTTTCGTTATATGCATCTGAACCTTCCTTGACATAGCCGTTCCACATAGAAAGGACCTTCTTTTTCTCCCCCGGTATTTGATCTATCAATTTATCAAAGCGTGGGCTAGGGCGGGCAATTAGTACATATCCATATCTGCCAAGAGTATCCTTGAAACTGTCTGAAACAAAGACGCTGTTCCTGTCAGACAGGTCACGCATCAGGGGCTTGGGCCCATGTTTCCCATATTGGAACAATTTCGATTTAGTCCATATCGAACCGCTATTAACGACAGTATCCATCACTTTCTTCTGATATTCGTCCACATAGAAGGCACGATGAGCCCTTTGGGCTGCCTGATAGAGGGAGAACAATCTGTCAATGTTGGTCGATGACAGATAGACAACACATCCTTTATTGTCTCTGAACAATGTTTCAAAATCCTTTTGAAGCCTGTACTCTTTCGTACTTGCAGCCCTGGGGCGTGAGACATTTGTACCTTCACAAACGACATAATCTACCTCGCCCACATATCTCTTTAGCATCTCAGAAGTCTTACCACTTCTGAAACCATGTAAGCGGAAATCGCCAGTGTGATAGACTGAGACTCCATCTGCGACAATCTTGAAAGCGTAAGCATCGAAAGCAGAATGGTCAACAGTTACAGGCACTATTGTAAATGGACCGAACTTAAATACTTCGTGCTCCTTAAATGTGTTGACATCATCAAGACGTTCAAGCATCACCTTATGAGCATCAATTCTATATTTTAGGTGATCGGATAATACTCTTTGAATGTCTCGTCCCACCTTACCCATATAGATAGGCAGTTCTTTTGGCAACTTTACAATACTACCGATATGATCGCCATGATAGTGCGTGATGAGTAATGCACTCTTGGACAGGTCGCCATGAGTCAAACCCTCGACTTGCAAATCCCCAGTCTTTGGACCACCAGGTAGTTCTTCGCCATAATCGACGAACAAACGCCAGCCATCACATTCGTATTCTGTGACGCATCCACCAATCTGGTGCGTGCCACGATGGATTTTAATGTTCATATTTCTCTTTTATCGTCTATTAAGGTTCCAAAAGTTCTCGTAATTTTGGATTTTAAATCATCTGTTTCAATATAGATAGTAGAAGGATAGAGGGTAATATTGGGAATGCCTGGTACAGAAATGGGGGCCATTGCACACTCCTCATATATTGGATTACCGTTTTTATCACAAGGAATGGGTGGCATCATGGTTACTACATCTATTGCTATATCTTTTTGGTCATCTAAGAGAACGTCTTTGTCTTGGTTCCTAAAAAGATTCCACCATACATCTCCGCAATCTTTGTCTCTAAGAAGGTGAGCTATAAAGGTGGCATAAACAAGAGCTTGTTGCAAAACAATTGGCTGGGATTCTCTTTTATTATTTTCATCTTTTAATTCTATTATAGCCAATCTCCACTTATTATTCTTATGTTGAACCCTTGCAAGTATATCAATTCCACCACCAGATGCTGCTCCCTTTATACTCATTGAATATTTAGGGTAATCTTTATCAGAGTGCTTGCTCGCTTTAAAGGGAGTCCTCATTTGAAAGAATCCGACATCACCTAACATAACAGGCCGTATGCAAGTTAATATCTTATCACCTTCTTTTTTACTTTTCTTGTGTTTTTTTGCTAAATCCGTCAACACAAGAGTTTCTAATTTATGCTCCTCGCTATGCATTACTGCATCTTTCCCATTATAATTTATTAGTGAGGAAAAAATTATCTGTGCCTCTTTAGAATTCCAGTTATATGGTCTTCTTGGAGGATTTGCTTTAGTTTCAAGATTCAAATGTTTTCTGTTGTTTTCTTCATGTTTCTTTTTTATTTTGAGAAACAATTCGTAGCTCTTATTCTCCCTTGTCTTATCCTTTGTCTTAATTACTAAAGCACCTACACTTTGCCCATATATTCTCAAATCATATTCAACTGATGGTTGCTGAGCCACGTTAATACTGGAATAGATTCGTACAGTGCCCATATTTGAGGGGAGCATTTTCTTTAAAAAGGATGCAGCTTCCTTGTATATGTTCTTGTTAGAATTTATACCATCAGAATATCGCTTAAAAGCTATTCGCCATTCGTCATGAGAAACAATCTTTTCACTTGTAATCTTTACTACTTCTTCGTTAGTCATAATTGCCTATCTTTAAATAGAATAATACTCTTGTTTACAATTCTCCATCACATCCATGTGAGAGTAATTACCCATATCTTTCCATATCATTCTTCTTCATCCAAATCGACATCGGTTGGCAGATTGTAGTCCTCTAACAGGTTCCACCCCCAGCCACAGTCTGAGCATGTGATATAGCCATCCTCATCGCCCATCGTGTTGCTTGAACCACAATTTGTGCAACAAGGTGTTCTATACAGAGCCTCTTCGATTACCTCTCTAATCTGCTCTCTAACAGATGCATCGTCGTCGAAAGTGTTCGGTTTCGGAGATTTATTCTTTTTCTTCATATCTGTATCCAAGTCTTATTCTGCTTTTCCCATTGCTGCTCTTTGTCAGGCTCTCCGCTATCGCCGGTTTATCAATTCACTCTACAAAGGTAGTTATTTTTTACAACACGCGAAGGAAAAACCTGCAAATATTAGGCAATACCACAGGAATCGCGAAGACTTTCGTCGGCTGTCGGTGAAGCCGGTGCCGACGTACAAGGAAAGTCTGAGAGCGAAGCGGCAATGCCGGCAGGAATGACTGCCTTTTACATTGCAATGATATCGCTGCCGGCAGAAATGTCCTGCAATGTTAAGCCGGCGTAAATGGCTGTTTTGGGACAGAGATGGAGTTATATTCCTGTTGTCACTGATCCGCCAATTGGCATTGGACTGTTGCTGGCAGCAATATGCATGTCGTTTTCAATTATTTGAGCACGGGATGTGGTCCAGACGGCGCGACTGCTGACAAAGTTCTCGCGAAGTTACTCAAATATAAAAATCTTTTCGCAACTGTGCCTATGCGCTCTCTAACTTCCTGATGTCAGACCGCGCCTAAAGAGGCCCAGCCTCTTTCCAGACGGCGCGACCACTGACAAAGTTCTCGCGAAGTTACTCAAATATAAAAATCTTTTCGTAACTGTGACGCTGCGCTCTCGAACTTCCCGATGTCAGACCGCGCCTAAAGAGCGACTTGCTCTTTCCAGACGGCGCGACCGCTGACAAAGTTCTCGCGAAGTTACTCAAATATAAAAATATTTTCGTAATTTTGTAGGCGGAAAAAGTTGCTGCGTTAGCATTGACTTTAACCTTGACCTTGACGTAACGAATAAACCTTATTATAATGGCAACAACACCTGAATTCCGCTATGCGCCCATGTTTCAGTTGGGCAAAGATGAGACTGAGTACTACCTGTTGAGCAAAGACCATGTGTCAATGGGCGATTTTGAAGGCAAGCCTATCCTCAAGGTGGAGCCCGAGGCTCTAACCATGATGGCCAATGCCGCCTTCCGCGACGTAAGCTTCCTGCTGCGCCGCAGCCATAACCTCCAGGTAGCCAAGATACTTAGCGACCCTGAGGCCTCCGACAACGATAAGTATGTAGCCCTCACATTCCTGCGCAATGCTGAGGTGGCCGCCAAGGGCAAGCTGCCCCTGTGTCAGGACACCGGCACCGCCATCATCCACGGTGAGAAGGGCCAGCAGGTGTGGACTGGCTTCTGCGACGAGGAGGCCCTGAGCAAGGGTGTATATAAGACTTACACCGAGGAGAACCTGCGCTACTCGCAGAATGCGCCGCTCGACATGTACAAGGAGGTCAACACGCGCTGCAACCTGCCTGCACAGATAGACATCGAGGCCACCGAGGGCATGGAGTATCGCTTCCTCTGCGTAACCAAGGGCGGCGGCTCGGCCAACAAGACCTACCTCTATCAGGAGACCAAGGCCCGCATACAGAACCCCGGCACACTGGTGCCCTTCCTCGTGGAGAAGATGAAGAGCCTCGGCACCGCAGCCTGTCCGCCATACCATATCGCTTTCGTCATCGGCGGCACCTCGGCAGAGAAGAACCTGCTCACCGTCAAGCTCGCCTCCACCCACTACTATGACAGCCTGCCCACCACCGGTGACGAGACCGGCCGCGCCTTCCGCGACGTGGAGCTGGAGAAGCAACTGCTCAAGGAGGCCTGGAACATCGGTCTCGGTGCACAGTTTGGCGGCAAGTATATGGCCCACGACATCCGCGTGGTGCGCCTGCCGCGCCACGGTGCCAGCTGCCCCATCGGCCTGGGCGTGAGCTGCTCTGCCGACCGCAACATCAAGGCTAAGATCAACAAGGACGGCATCTGGATTGAAAAGATGGACGACAAGCCTTACGAGCTTATACCCGAAGAGCTGCGCCAGGCCGGCGAGGGCGATGCCGTTAAGATTGACCTCAACCAACCGATGACCGACGTGTGCAAGATACTCACCAAGTATCCTATCGGTACCCGCCTGAGCCTCAACGGCACCATCATAGTGGGCCGCGACATTGCCCACGCCAAGATTAAGGCTCGCCTTGACGCCGGCGAGGGCATACCGCAGTATATCAAGGACCATCCCATCTACTACGCCGGCCCTGCCAAGACTCCTGCCGGCATGCCGTGCGGCTCGATGGGCCCCACCACTGCCAACCGCATGGACCCCTACGTCTATGAGTTCCAGGACCACGGAGGCTCGCTCATCATGCTGGCCAAGGGCAATCGCTCAGATGAGGTGACACGCGCCTGCAAAGACCACGGCGGTTTCTACCTCGGCTCTATTGGCGGTCCTGCTGCCATCCTTGCGCAGAACAATATCAAATCTATTGAGTGCGTGGAGTATCCCGAGCTGGGCATGGAGGCCATCTGGAAGATTGAGGTTGAGGACTTCCCCGCCTTCATCCTAGTAGATGACAAAGGCAACGATTTCTTCAAACAATTAAAGCCTAATTGCTTCAAATGAAATCGTCGCGAGCCGAAGCAGCACTATCGCCCGCAGGGCGGTGTGCGAACAGCGGAGGCGAGAATATAATGGCAACGATTTCTTCAAGCAATTAAAACCTAATTGCTTCAAGTAGAATTGAAAAATTGAAAAATGAAAGGATGGAAGCTGGCTGCCCATACGCGGCAAGTCGGCTTCCATCCTTCTGTTATCAGTTATTCCCTCAGAACCTGATGGCTGACTCCAGGGCCAGCTCAATCATTACGGTGAGCGAAGTTTCGCGCTCGGCAGAACTTATCTCGTTCTGTTCACAGAAGGAGTCGGAGATAGTGAGCAGACATGCAGCCCTGCGCCCCAGCATATTGGCATTGTGGAAGAGGGCAAACGACTCCATCTCCACGCAGTCGGCCTTGGTGCGCTCCCTGAGCTGGAGGAATGTCTCCATGCGGGGGTCAACATAGAACACATCGGTGGAGTGGACGGCAGCCAGCTTGCAAGGCACGTTGTTGTCGATAGCCGTCTGCATAATGATAGAGTTGAGCTGCTCGTCGGGCATGAGTATTTTGTCAATGCAGCCGTTGGCCATACGGGCATAGGTAGAGTCGCTATATGCCTGGCTGACCAGCACCACGTCCATCACGTGGAGGTTTTCACGGTAACTGCCGGCTGAGCCTATGCGCAGGATATTCTCCACGCCATACACATCAAAGAGTTCGTAGGAATAGATGCCTATGCTGGGCATACCCATGCCGCTGCCCATCACGGAGACGGGGTGACCTTTATAGGTGCCGGTGTAGCCATACATATTGCGCACGGCAGTCACCAACTGGACATCCTTCAGATAATTCTCGGCAACAAACTTGGCTCGCAGCGGATCGCCGGCCATCAAGACAGTCTTGGCAAAAGCACCCTGAGGGGCTGAAATGTGGGGAGTAGGCATAGTGTTAGTTTAAAGTTGAGAGTTGAGAGTTGAGAGTTGATAGTTGAGAGTTGAGAGTTGAGAGTTGAGAGCATTAAGTGCTTTCTTTATGCAAAAGTAGCAAAAATTCCTAATTCCTAATTCCTAATTCCTAATTTATTTATACTTTTGCAGTAACAACCTTAAACCACCATGTCAACTTCTACAATACTATCCAAGATATTTGAGCCCGTCACCCACTTCCAGTGGTGGAAAGACTGGTTTGTCATACTGCTGGGCTGCACCATTCTGGCCGCAGGCTTCGTGCTATTCATCAACCCTTACAACCTGGTGCCGGGAGGAGTGTATGGTCTCAGCATCGTGGTCCACAACTTCTTCCCCTCATGGCAGGTCGGCACCATCAGTTACGCCTTTGAGATACCTCTCGAGATACTGATGTTCATCCTTATTGGCATGAAGATGAGCAGCCGCACAGTGGTGGCCGCCCTCGTCACGCCGTTTATCATGAACCTCATCAGTCTGGCCGTTTATCCTGACGCAGCATCGCTGCAGGCCCTCGACTCCTCCAAGATACTGGGAGGCCGCCTCGACCTTAGCGAACATCTGCTGCTCACCACCTTGACAGGAGCCTTCGTGGTAGGCGTGGGCCAGGGACTGGTGGCCCGCACCCAAGCTACCGGTGGCGGCACCGACATCGTGGCCATGATTATGCAGAAGTATATGCGTATCCGCTTCTCGCGAGCCTTGCTCTTTGTAGATGGCATGGTGGTGCTCTTTGGTCTGCTCGTCATCGGCTTCGGACTTGGCGGTGCTCCCACCCCGCCCAATAGCATCCACCTATCCCTCTATTCCCTGATAGCCATCTTCGTCTGCACCCGCACAGTGGGCTTGGTAATCAACGGCATGAAAGAGGAGAAGATAGTCTTCGTTATCGGCAACCACCGTATGGACGAACTGCGCTCCTATATCCTCAACGACCTGGAACGCGGCGGCACAGCCATCAAGAGCACCGGCCTCTACAGCGGCGAGGATAAGGACATGCTGATGTTTGTGGTCACCCAAAAGGAGGTGATGCGCTTCAAGCAGACCATCAAGAAGTTTGAGCCCAATGCCTTCATAGTAATCACTGATGCATATAGCATATATGGCGAGGGCTTCCGTCCGTTGCCCAATCCATCCGAGATAATACCGGAGTAGAAGAGATTTGAAAATTGAAAGTAGATATAAGGAGATAAAAGTAGATATAAGGAGATAGAAGACATTAGTCATGACTATCGTCCTTTATCTCCCGCGTCGAAGACACATATCTCCCTCTATCTCCTTCATTTGAGATTTAAGTCCCTACTGGCAAGCCATTTATTAACTTTTAAAACCATACGACTATGAAAAAATTCTTTACTCATCTTATCCTGTTCACGGCCCTCATGCTGTGCAGCGCATCATCATGGGCACAACTTCTGGTCTGCGGCCACTCCGTTGACCTGAACGCCACCTCTACGCAGACCATTACCGGCTCGGGCATCTCCGGCACAGTGACCTACAATCCCAGCAACAAGACGCTGACGCTTGATAATGCCACCCTCACCAGCAGCGGCATCAATGACGGTATCTACAACCAGAGTGTTGAAGGGCTGACTATCCTCTTCCGTGGTACGGTGAAAATCACTACCAATTCCGATGATGCTACTGTTGCAGCCCTCTACTGCGACAAGAGAACTATACTCACCTCTCCTGGCAATGCATCGGCTCCAGTAATAACACTGAAGAATATCGGTAACGGCCCGGCTATCAAGGTGCGTGGTGCCGTTCTCCATGCCTATGGTGACAATATCTCTGCCACCGCAGCCAATTACCATGCAGTCATCGGTGATGTATATAATAGTGGCACCAAGGCAGCTTTGTACATGCATTTCTCCATATTAGAGGCAAAGGGCGCATCAGGCTATCGGGCTGTGACAGGTTTCACAGGCGGCCTATCCATGGCGACGTCAATATTAGGAACAGAAGGCGCTTCGTTTGATGAAACGTCCGGCAGCATCGTTTACAGCAACAATGTAGCACTCCAAGAAGCAACGATTATCCCTGCCCTCACCATTGGCACTCTGTACATCGGCGATAACGGCGACAGAAATATCACCGCAGCCAAAACCGGCGCCACCACCGCCTCCGGCTCATACAATTACAACTCCAGCACGAAAACGCTGACGATAAACAACCTCAACGTTGACGGCGCCGATATCATCAGCCATATCCCCGGTCTGACGATTGACTTCCAGGGCGGCGGTACACTGACCAACTCCGGCATTGCCATGGACCTCTATGGCAACACCAAGCTGACCAGCGACGGCAAGGTGGTCATCACGGGCACCTCGTCGTCGGCCATCTTCCTCAATGGTGACTACGACTTGGAAGTCAGCATGCCTGAGTTCCAGGCCACGAGTGCGTCCGGCGGTGATGGCATCAATGGCAACAACGGCCGTACCAATTCAGGTGGCCGTCTGATCCTGACGAAGTACAACGACGAATCCGTCTACAAGTTCCTCGGCACCAGGTCCAATCTCCGCGTGGGCAGCATCGTCCTGAACGATATGGCCATCTGGAGCACTCATACCTATTACAACCAGGCTGACAAGACCATGTATCATAACGGAGTCGAGGCCTGTGGTACCACCCAGGAAAACGATGCCACATGGTTCAAAAGCACCAACCAGTTCACCTACTACGACCTCTACGTCGCCGGCACACATGTCAACAACCGCAATTACTACGATATCCTCAACTCCAGCATCAAGTCGGGTAAGATTTCATACGACAGCGGCTCTAAGACGCTGACCCTCAACGGCGTGACGATGGAAGTGACCAACGACGATGATAAGGGTGTGCGCAGCTACATCCCGGACCTCAACATTGTCCTCAATGGCACCAACAAGATGACAACGAACAACGACCTGTTCTACCTCGAAGGCAACACCACGTTCAGTGGTAGCGGCAATCTGGAAGCCACGTCGAAAAAGCAAATTGGCATCTCGACCAACAATGGCGCCAACGTGACCATAGCCACCACCAGCTACTTCATCATCCACGCCGAGGGCTATGGCTACTGGGGCAATGGCTATGAGAATGAGACTCTGACGCTGAAGAAGACCTCCAGCGATATCTTCGGCTACGCCTTCGACGGCAAACATGGCGCATTATACGATATTCCCAACCTCGTGCTCGACGGCATGGCAATCAGCAACTCCGGATGGCCCGGCCTCGTAGGCTGCTACTTCGAGGACGGCATGATCAAGCAGAACGGCGGCAATATAGCCGAGGGCTATGTCGTTTTCAATTCCATCAAGGAGCGCACAGGCATCTACGTCGCCGGTCAGGAGATAGTACGCGTCAACGATGCCTCCTACCCCATCTACGTAGGCAGCCCCTACATCCAGAGCGGCACACAGAGTGTGACCTATGCCCCAGACACGAAGACCCTCACCCTCACCGATGCCACCATCGACTATCAGGGCTCAGAAAGCAACTTCTACGATATCCGCTTTAATGCCAATGTGACCGCTAATATCGTCGTCAAGGGCAACAATACGCTCACTGGTAACGAAAAGATGTTTGCCCCGCTGTGGGTACGCTCTGGCTCTAATATCACGGCCAGCGGCGACGGCACCCTCAACCTGCTCAACGGTCCTCTCTATCTTTACAACAGCTCGTTTATTGCACAAGATAATGTAGGCATCAACTGCAACCAGTCATACATCGGCAGCAACGACAAAAGCTATCCGGGCCAACTGAAGGTGCTCGACAATGCCGTCATCACTGCCAAGAAAATCAATCTCATTTCCGCTCTCGACCTCTCTGCCAACCATGCTATCACGACTCCCGAGGGTGCTGAATTCAAGGACAACGGCGTATATGTAGGCAGCAGCCTGGCACAGAATGTCGTTATCCAGCCCACCGACTACACTGGCATAGATGAATTGGGAGTTGGGAGTGATGAGTTAGGAGTTACTGATCTCTCTGATGCCGAAATCTATGACCTCTCCGGTCGCCGCATAAGCCAGTTGCAGCCCGGCATCAATGTCATCCGCACCA
>OCTW011589789.1_pt1 | contig 32779 bp, 24 predicted proteins | sample 1539671 | NCBI WGS metagenome assembly OCTW01 (sample SAMN02144230, study PRJEB22623) | gut metagenome | biome: sheep rumen | host: Ovis aries | place: New Zealand | reverse complement strand
CTCTTTGGTCCTGTCGAGGACGGAGATCTGCTTGACAGTCTTGGGGATGGCTGCGAGGAATGCATCGGTGCAGAAAGGTCTGTACAGACGGACCTTGATCACGCCGACCTTCTCGCCCTTGCCGTTGAGGTAATCGACGGTCTCCTCAATGGTCTCGTTGACGGAACCCATTGCAATGATGACCTTCTCGGCATCCGGAGCGCCATAGTAGTTGAACAGCTTGTAGTCTGTGCCGATCTTGGCATTGACCTTGTCCATGTACTCCTGGACGATGGCGGGCATTGCATCGTAGTAAGGATTGCAAGCCTCACGGGTCTGGAAGAAGATGTCAGGGTTCTGCGCGGAGCCCATCTGACGGGGATGAGTGGGGTTCAGGCAGTTGCGGCGGAATTCCGCGATCGCCTCGTGGTCGATCATCTCGTCGAGGTCCTCATAGTCCCAGACCTGGATCTTCTGGATTTCGTGGGAAGTACGGAAACCATCGAAGAAGTTGATGAAAGGCAGTTTGCCCTTGACTGCTGCGCAGTAAGCGACGGGAGTCAGATCCATGACTTCCTGAACGGAGGATTCGCAGAGCATTGCGCATCCGGACTGACGTGCAGCATAGACGTCGGAGTGATCACCGAAGATGTTCAGCGCGTGGGAACATACAGCACGGGCTGCTACGTTGACGACGGCCGGAAGACCTTCGCCGGCGATCTTGTAGAGGTTGGGGATCATCAGAAGAAGACCCTGGGAAGCCGTGAAGGTGGAGGTCATCGCACCAGCTGCGATGGAGCCGTGGACTGCGCCAGCTGCGCCGGCCTCGGACTGCATCTCAGTGACCTGGACCTTCTGACCGAAGATGTTCTTTCTTCCGGCAGTTGCCCACTCATCGACATGCTCGGGCATGACAGATGAAGGAGTGATGGGGTAGATGGTAGCGACTTCTGTGTACGCGTACGCGGCGTGTGCAGCAGCCTCGTTACCATCCATGGTGAGAAACTTTCTTGCCATTACATTGTCCTCCTGTAATTGTTAAGCGGTTACCGCATTGTTCATAAGAGAATATGATGAACGCAGCAAACACATGTTGCAGATTGCTGGTGCCACCATGCAGACCGTCCAGGGGACGGTCCGGCTGTACGGATCCCCCTCAGATTCCGCGGCTGTGATCAATTCCGGGACCGGCAGCCCCTCCATAAGGCTCTGCGCCGGCCTCCCGGGGGAGGAACCGGACGATCCGAAAGCTACCGGAATAAGGGCTGCGGATCCCCGCCACAGAATGCCTGCTCCGTGGGTGAATCCAGCATACTTATGTTAACATTGCCCTATGCAAATTGCAATGTCAATTCCTGATTGTACACAAAAATAGTCATTTAAAATGTACGAAAAAAGCGGTTAATGACAACTAACATTTGGGAGAATTCCATAAAAAATCCAGTGGGCGTCTCCCCCGTTTCCGGCCATTCCGCTCGCCAGAGCGGCACGCGAGGAGAAAGCCCGGGACGGGTTTCTCCGATGCAATCACAGGTGCCTGGGCCCGCGGCACAGGCACCGGAGTGAAAAATCTTGTATCGACAAGATTTTTCACTCTTTTTTGTTGAGCTCGACCAGGCGCTCAACCGCGTTTTTAGCGCACAGAACTTCGCAGTGCTCCTGCAGGTGCTGTTCCCTGGCGGGGGTGATGTATTCCGCCTTTCCGAACTCGGGGAAGGCGGAGAGCCAGCTGCCGCCGGCGGCTTTTTTGGCATCCGGACCGGGCTCCAGGAAGAGGTAATAGCGGCCGTCCGCGGGGTCGCGGTAGAGAGAGCTGGTCCCCTCGAAGTCCGCCGCTGCGGCTGCCGCCCGGGATGCCAGACCCAGGGAGGAGAATGTATAGAGAAAACCTGCAGACCCGGATTCCCGGGCGGGCCTGTCTTCTCTGCCGGCAGGTGAGGAACCGCGGCGGGGCCCCGGCTTTCCCTTCGATGTCCTGCCCTCAGACGGTGTCCTGCCCCCGCCCTCCTGCCGGATCGTATCGAGGAGCTGGCCAAGCGCGGACGGGATCTGGTTCTCGTGGTCGGCGCCTCCGCTCCTGACGGAGGGGGCAAAGCTGGAAAACCGGGTGTCGAGCTCCTCCGGATTCTCCACGCGGGTGATGATCAGGACCAGACTGTCGTCGTGCATGGGGACGGCCTCGACCATGACGGGCATGTTTTCCGTCTCGAACCCGTACTGCTGCCAGGCCTTCTGCATCAGTTCGTGAAACAGATCCCGGGCCTTCTCCGTACCGTAGGCGAGCTCTTTGAGCTGCAGACTGCGGCTTTTCATCTCTTCACCTGTGATAAAGCACCGGATCTGATTGTCGCTGACTTTTTCTATTTTCATAAAACCATAAACCTCTTGTGTGTAAAATGCGGTCCGGCGCTGATCCGCGCCTGCGGGGACGCTGCCATGACGGGCAGCCCGCAGCCGTCATCATGCCCTTCGGGCATGCGCGGGACTCGCAGACAAGTATTGCATCTGTCCGCTCGGGACCCTGCCGGGCACATGCAAAAGTCGGCCGCATGGCCCGCCGCATCCATCATAGCATGCAGATGTGCGTCAGGTCAAAACACAGCGGACGCAATTCACGCGCAGGCTTCGCATCGGTGTAACTCCTTAATCTCCTTAACGATTCTGTGCGAAATTCACGAGAATGGATGATTAAGTGATTAAGGAACCCGGACCGCTTGCGGGAGGAGAAGAACGGTGCCTACAATAGCCTTGTTCCTGTAAGGGGAGACCGTATCGGAAAGGAGGGATGAGTCCTGGTGCGTGAGACAGGAGCTGTACGGTGCTCCTGTGAATAATTGAATAGATAAATTGAGAAGAGTACTTGTACGCTTTGTTATATAGTACTTTCTGTGATTTCGCGATTCATACATATTTAAGTACACTATTTTAAGCATACTATGGGTATATGCCTCTGATCAGGAAGCATGTATTGATTTTAGAGTAAAATATCCGGAATATTTTCGGCATTGTATTGAGATACACCCTGCAGGATCGGGGAGCAGAGGATTGGTTTCACGGAAAAACTACCTCCGGTCAGAAAGCTCCCTCAACATCAAAACATATCTGTCTGCGGCGAGCGGATGAACGGGGCCTGTCACCGGACCGCCCCGGCCGGCGAACCGCATGTCTGTCCGCAAATGCGGAAGCTCTGTATCACCATATCTTTATACCATGTCTCCGGGAGAGCCTGCCCGGCGCGGGATCCGGTTTCTGAAGACAGAAACGGCTGATCCGGCAGCTTTGCCGTGTGTTGAAGCGCACGGACAGGCTCCTTCTTTTCTGTGTGTGCCCAATGTGTTATAATGGCGGTTAACAGCGGGCGTCCGCTGTATGCCGGCATGCGCGGCGGATCCACATTTTGTCCCAGATAATCCGCCCGGTCTGTCTGCCGGAACCGGGAACAGCTGTGTGGACGGGTCCTGTCTGTTTTTTGTTTTCTGCACTTTCCTTACATACAGAGGATGATATTCGGGAAAAGAGGTCTCAATGAAGAAAGCCGTTCCGTATCTGATCACTATACTTCTGATCCTGGTCCTGGGAGGGACTTTCTGCAAGCTTTATTACGACCACTATATGTATACCAATGAGCGGGCGGATCTGAATGAGTACTACGGGGTCGGGGACGAGGACGATTTTCCCATCATCTATGAAAACCTGGTCTCCGAGATGCATGCCCGCCGGTTTGACGGCGCCTTGTATATGGACTTCGACACGGTCCGGAGCCTGCTCAATGACCGCTTCTATTTCAGCAGCGCGGACAATACCCTGGTCTATTGCCTTCCGGAGGAACGGATCTCTGCGCGCGTCGGGGAGAAGAGCTGGGAGAGCGACGTGAACGGCGCAACGCAGGAGTCCTACGCGCCTGTTGTCATGGACGGGGAGACCCTCTATGTTGCCCTGGATTACGTGCGTAAATTTACGAATTTCTATTATGCCGCCTACACGGAGCCCAACCGGATCATCCTCCGAAACGAATGGGGGACGGAGCCTGTGGCTACGTTGAAGGGGGACACGAATATGCGGACCCTGGGCGGTGTGAAGGCCCCGATCATTGCGTCTGTCGGGGAGGGGACGGAGGTCCTGGTGCTGGATCCGCTGGACGACTGGACCAGGATCGAGACCGCGGACGGCTATTACGGCTATGTGGAGAACAAATATCTGTCGGAGACGACAGAGCGGGAGATGGAACCCGTGACCGATGTCCCCGAGATGGAGCCCCAGTACCGCAGGCTTGACGGCCGCGTCTGTATGGCCTGGAACATGGTCTCTTTCCAGGAGAGCAACAACAGCATCGAGGGAATGCTTGTGGGAACGAAGGGCATCAATGTGCTGGCCCCCACCTGGTTTTCTGTCTCGAGCGAGGACGGGGAGATCAACAGCAAGGCTTCAAAAAAATATATGAAAATGGCACACCAGCGAGATATTCAGGTCTGGGCTGTCCTCGATAATTTCCAGAACGAGGACGGAATCGCCTATACAGAATTCCTGCGGACGCTCGAGGGCAGAACGCGGGTGATCAGTGAGGCTGTGGAGCAGGCACAGAAGTTTGAGATCGACGGCATCAATGTCGATATAGAGGGCCTGACAGCCGAGGACGGGGAGGATTTCGTGGAATTTGTCCGCGAGATCAGTATCGCCTGCAGGCGCGCGGGCCTGGTCATCTCCGTCGACAACTATGTCCCCTACAATTTCAATGATTATTATGACCTGGAGGAGCAGGCCGCCTTTGCCGACTATGTGGTGATCATGGGTTACGACGAGCACTTTGCCGGCAGCCAGGAGGCGGGCAGTGTCGCCTCGATCGGCTATGTGGAATACGGGATCCTAGAGGCCCTCAAGGAGGTGCCGGCGGACCGCCTGATCAACGGCATCCCCTTCTATACGAGGGGATGGACGACCGAGGACGGAAAGGTGACCTCGGAGGTCCTGGATATGGTGGAGGCCCGCAAGTTTGTCGAAGACCACGACATGAAGAGGGAGTGGGACAACACAGCCGGCCAGTATTATGCGGAAAAACAGACCAAGTCAAAGCTCTACCAGATCTGGATGGAGGAGAAAAAGTCCGTCGAGCGCAAGCTGGACCTGATGGAGGACCACAATCTGAGCGGTGTCGCCGTATGGCTCCTGGGTCTGGAGACCAACGATGTGTGGGACGTCATCGAGGATTACTGCGAAGGAAAATAAGGGCCTGTGCTGTGTTGCGGTGCCTGCGCATGTACGTTGCTGCCGCCCTGGTGAGCGGCATATCCGGAAAGATTGATGGAAAAAGAAGACAAGCGTATGCAGACCATATATACAAAAATGACTGAAGAGGAGATCGACAGAGATATGATCCGGCGCGCGGGAGAGATCCTGCGCGCCGGAGGACTTGTCGCTTTTCCGACGGAGACCGTCTACGGACTTGGCGGGGACGCTTTCAATCCCGAATCCTCCCGCAGGATCTATGCGGCCAAGGGGAGGCCTTCCGACAATCCCCTGATCGTCCATATCTGCAGGATGGAGGACCTGGAGCGCGTGGCGCTCCGGGTGCCGGAGGAGGCGCTTCGCCTGGCGGATGCCTTCTGGCCGGGCCCTCTCACCATGATCCTACCCCGCAGACCGGAGCTGCCCCGGGAGACGACCGGCGGCCTGGACACCGTCGCTGTCCGCTTTCCGTCCAACCGGATCGCCGCGGCCCTGATCGATGCGGGCGGCGGCTTCATTGCGGCGCCCAGTGCCAACCGGTCCGGAAGGCCGAGCCCGACCCTGGCCCGCTACTGCCGGGAAGACCTGGACGGCCGCGTGGAGATGATCATCGACGGGGGACAGGTGGGCATTGGTCTCGAGTCCACGATCGTGGACCTCACGGAGGAGGTACCGGCTATTCTGCGGCCCGGATTTGTGACCTGGGAAAAGCTGTGCGAAGTTCTGGGCCGGGTGGACGCAGGTCCTCTGGTGCCGGAGGAAAACGACGCGGCGCCCAAGGCGCCTGGCATGAAGTACAGACACTACGCGCCGCAGGGGAACCTCACCATCGTGGAGGGGGCCCCGGAGGACGTGGCTTCCTATATTAACCGCAGTGCCGCCATACACAGGCGGGCGGGGGTCCGGACCGGTGTGATCTGCACGGAGGAGACAAAGGGCAGATACGAGGCCGACCTCATTAAGAGCGCCGGCTCCCGCGAAGATGAGACCGGCGTCGCCAGAGAACTGTTCAGGATCCTCAGGGAATTTGACGATGAAGGCGCCGAGGAGATCTACGCGGAGTCATTTGACGCGGACGGGATCGGCAGGGCTGTGATGAACCGTCTTCTCAAGGCGGCAGGCCACCATGTCGTCCGGGTATAGGGGGCAGTGACAAAAACAGGTATGACCCTGCGCCAGGCAGGATCATTTTCTGTATAGACAACATGTTCATAACAGCAAATGAAGCTATTGACACAGGAGGAACAAAAATGGGAAAAGTAGTCGTCATGGACCACCCTTTGATCGCGCATAAGATCGGGATCATCCGCAAAAAGGAGACGGGGACCAGAGAATTCCGTGATATTATCTCGGAGATCGCCATGCTTTTGTGCTATGAGGCGACCCGTGACCTGGAGCTCGAGGACGTGGAAATCGAGACACCGATCTGCAGGACGGTCACAAAGGAGCTCAAGGGCAAAAAGCTCGCCGTCGTGCCAATCCTCCGCGCAGGCCTGGGAATGGTGGAAGGCATGCTGGCCATGATCCCCGCTGCCAAGGTGGGCCACATCGGACTTTTCCGTGACCCCGAGACCCTGCAGCCGGTGGAATACTACTGCAAGCTGCCCGCGGACTGCGAGGAGCGCCAGATCTTCGTCGTGGATCCCATGTTCGCGACCGGAGGATCTGCCATCGCAGCAGTGGATATGCTCAAGTCCCACGGCTGCAAAAAGCTCTGCTTCCTCTGCATCATCGCGGCGCCTGAGGGCGTGAAGGCCTTCACGGAGGCACATCCGGACGTGGATCTCTACATCGGCGCCCTGGATGAGAAACTCAATGAACACGGATACATCGTGCCCGGCCTGGGGGATGCAGGCGACAGGATCTTCGGCACGAAGTGACAGCAGGGTGAAGGATAAATAGCCTGAACCGGAAAGGGGGGTGTCATGGCAGGAAAGAGATCGGATTATATTTCCTGGGATGAATACTTTATGGCGGTTGCGCAGCTCGCCGGGATGCGGTCCAAGGACCCCAGCACGCAGGTCGGCTCCTGCATTGTCAGTGACGAGCACAAGATCCTGTCCATGGGCTACAACGGCCTTCCCATTGGCTGCTCGGACGATGATTTCCCCTGGGAGCGGGACGGGAAGCCGCTGATGACCAAATATCCCTATGTTACGCACAGCGAGCTCAATGCGATCCTCAACTACCGCGGGGGGAGCCTGGAGGGGGCGACGATCTATGTGACCCTTTTCCCCTGCAATGAGTGCGCCAAGGCCATCATCCAGTCCGGGATCCGCAACGTAGTCTACGACAGTGACAAATATGCCGATGCGGACAGCACCATCGCCAGCAAGCGCATGTTTGACGCAGCCGGTGTGACCTACCGCCAGTATGAGCGGTCCGGCCGGCGGATCGAGATCGAGCTGTAGGATGAATGAAGTAATCTGCGGCGGCCGGGAAGTGCTGGCCTGCCCAGGTAAACAGGATAAGGGTTTCCTGGCCGGCGGCTGCGGCCGCCCCGGAAACATCATACAATTGCATAGGAAAGTAAAGAAAAAGGCGGCGCTATCCGGGTGATCCGGATATACGCCGCCTTTCTGCAGCTCAGGGATTGAAAATCTCCAAATTGAAAAATCCTGTATTGACAGTTTTATTAATTATTTTCCTCTTCGTCCTGCAGTTTGCCGTTGGACGCTTTATATCTGGAGACGATGTTCCAGATTTTTTCCGAAGGAATCAGCAGGTCGCTGATCGAGCTGTCGTGGTTGAGCGTGTCGATGATGTAGGCGATAAACTTGCTCAGATCGCAGCTGTAGTGCCAGGGCCTGTCCTGAAGCTCCTGGGGCTGGTAGATCAGGTTGGTCGTAAAGATCCTGTCAAACCAACCTTTCCTGTAGGCTTCATCGAACTTGTCCAGACCGGAGGTGAACAGCCCGAAGGTGGCGAAGAAGAAGACGCGCTTTGCGCCGCGCTTCTTGAGGGCCTGGGCAACCTCCAGGGCGCTGTCGCCGGAGTCGATCATGTCGTCGATGACGATCATATCCTTGCCCTCGACGCTGGATCCGAGGAACTCAAAGGCGACGATGGGATTGGAACCGTCGACGATCTGTGTGTAGTCGCGGCGCTTGTAGAACATACCCATGTCCAGACCGAGCACGTTGGCGAAATAGACGGCGCGCTTCATGCCGCCCTCATCGGGGCTGATGACCAGCATGTGATCGCTGTCGATCTGCAGGTCGTCCACCGTGCGCAGCAGGCCCTTGATGAACTGATAGGCGGGCTGGATGGTGTCAAACCCGTTCAGAGGGATCGCGTTCTGCACGCGGGGGTCATGGGCATCGAAGGTCAGAATGTTGTCCACGCCCATGCGGATGAGCTCCTGGAGCGCCAGCGCGCAGTCGAGGGACTCGCGGGTGGACCGCTTGGACTGGAGACTCTCGTACAGATAGGGCATGATAACGGTGATCCTGCGCGCCTTTCCTCCGACGGCAGCGATCACGCGCTTGAGGTTTGCAAAATGGTCGTCCGGTGACATGTGGTTGTCAAATCCGAACATTTTATAGGTCTCGTTGTAGTTGACGACGTCGACAAGGATGTAGAGGTCCATGCCGCGGACAGACTGTTCCACGACACCCTTGCCCTCACCCGTGCCGAAACGGGGAACCTTGGTGCCGATGATGTAGGAGGACTGCTGGTAGCCTGCAAACGCGGGGCTGTCCTCATGCTCATGCTGACGCTCCGCGCGCCAGTGCTTCAGATAAAAATCGATTTCTTTTCCCATCTCCTCACATCCGGAGACGGTGATCAGGCCCAGCTGCCCGAAAGGGGCGTTGTCGAGAATTCGCTTGTCGTGTAATTTGATGGGTTCCATCAGCTTTGCAGTCCTTTCTTTGGGGCACGGTTGACATGAGGTTCCGGAACCGGCTCCGGAGCGGCAGATGATGCCGGCAGCGGTCGGTTCAATGATATTACTATGTTATTTCTATGTTAAATAGCGGCGCTTTTCACGCCTACTGTATCAGAATCCCTTATACATGACAAGCCGCCTGGGGCAGCGGGAATGGTTTTTTTATACGAACAAATGAATTCGAGACCCGCCCGTGCGTTTACGCGCCTCCTGCGCATGCATGAAAGGCGTACTGACCGCAGCGGGCTGTCCGCAGGGACGGCAGCCTACGCCTGCAGCCCTTCATGATCGCCGGCCATGTCCGCGCCTTCGCTTCTGCAGACGGATGTCTTTGCCGGACAGCTTGCACATCTCGTAACTGCTGGTGATGCGGGAAAAGATCCTGTCCGAGTAGCGCGCCTGCAGCTCACGGAGCGAGAGGTTGGTGGAGATGATGGTGGAGCGGCGGTTCAGGGCGCGCTCGCTGATGCAGGAAAAGAGCTGGGAGGCGACAAAGGCGTTGGTGTATTCCGTCCCCAGGTCGTCGATGATCAGGAGGTCGCAGCTGTAGAGGTCTCTGGTGAATTCGCGCAGATCGTCCCGGGCGCCGCTGCTGAAGACGCCGTCTGCCAGCCTGTCAAAGAGCGAGGCGGCGCTGAAGTAGAGGACGGAGTATCCCTGCTCGATGAGGGCGCGGGCGACACAAACGGACAACATGGTCTTGCCGGTCCCCACGGTTCCGTACAGATAGATATTTCTGTGCTCTCGCGGGAAATCCCGCACAAACAGCCGGCAGGTCCGCAGCGCACTGCGGAAGTGTTCCAGGTCCTCGCCGGAATAGTACTCTTCGGAGAGGGAGGCAAATCCGGCGCCGGCGGCCAGGGTTTCCAGGTTGGACTGGTCGTAGAGGACGGCAGTCTCCCTGCGGCGCAGGCAGTGGCACTTCTCACGGCCAATATAACCGGTGTCGCGGCAGTCGGGGCAGTCCCAGGTCATCTCCAGGTAGTCGGCCGGGAATCCGTTCTGTGTCAGGAGCTCCGTCCGCCGCCGGCTGATCCGGTCTGCCGTCTCCCGGAAGGAGAGAGGTGCTGCGGGATCCTGCGCCAGGCGCTTCCTGAGCAGGTCCACGGCGAGGGAAGGGGTCCTGTCCTCCAGCTGTTGCAGCTCGGGAATACGGGCGTAGGCGCGGGTGCGGCGCTTTTCGAGCTCGCGGCGGTGCCTGTCCCGGATCCCGGCATATTCGGTCATGATTCTGTCGTACTGTTCTTTATTTAGAGACACGGTGAATACTCCGCTGCTGCCGGTCTGTCACCCGGATCGGGCCGGGCTGCGGACGCGGCGGTTTCCCCCCGGTCAGGACTGGAGAAGCTCCTCTTCGAGGGCGTCAAAGTCATAGCTGTTCTGTTCAAACTGATTGAAGGCGTTGCCGCCGCGTGTGCGGCGGGGCTTTCTGCCGCTGCCGGCGGAGGTGTCCGCGTCCGTACCTGCACCGGCATCCGCGGAGGAACTGCGGGCAGACCGGCCGCCTTCGTCTGCGGAGGCTGTGCGCGAGGAGGAACTGCGTCCGGACGATTTGCGTCCGGCAGCCTTTCGGCCTTTGTCCTCGCTGACCTGTTCAGGAGCTGATTCGGCCTGGGCGGGGGTCATGATCCCGAGCGATGCCCAGTTCTCCGCGACTTTCCTGATATAGCGGAAATCCTTTTTGCCGCGGTCCACGCAGTACTGGATGAGGTAATCCAGCAGGTCGTCCGAGAAGCCAAGCTTTTGGGAGATGTGCCAGATGATCCGGATCTCGTTGAGAGACAGGGGCTTGCCGATGTACTGCTCGACCACGAACAGGAGCTGTGTCCGGTCAGGATCCGCGCGGAAGTTCTCCAGCGCCTCAAGCTCGGAGACTGTCTCGTCCCTGCCCGGCGCATCTGCAGGGGCAGATACGGGGCCGGCTGAGGAAACAGAGTCCTGCGCGCTCCGGCTGGGAGTGCCTGCAGAGCTTTCCCGGATGTCTCCATGTGCACAGAGCGCGGCGGGCGCGGTCTCACCGGCTGCCTGCCGGCGAAGAGTGGGAAGGAACTGCGGCGCGGCCTCTGCCTGACGCAGTTCTCCCGAAGGAGGGAAGGCCAGGACGCGCCGTTCTGCGGACGTGCGGGAAACTTCGGCGGATTCCGGACGGCACAGACAGATGGAGACGAGGTCCTCCTCTTTGTCGAAGGTCAGGTTCAGCAGACCTTTCTTTTCCCAGTAGCGCAGAGACCGGATCACATCCTTTTCGGTGTGGTTGAACCGGTCCGCCATATCCGAGACACTGGTCGACCGGCGGGCGCCCATGACGCGCAGCAGATAGAGATAGACCTTGATCTGCGCGTCGTTCGCGCTTTTCATGTATTCGTCTATAAACAGATTCGACACCATGGTGGAATCCGAGCCGCTGTCGCTGTAAATGGTAAACACTGTCCTGCCTCCGGTCGAGAGCCGTCATGGAATAAGCCATACGATCTCGAGGAAATGTATGGCATTCATCATGACAGATCTATGTTTGATTGTCTGGTCTGCGGGTGACCGCAGATGTGTGAGACATATCATAGCACATGGAGGAGCGGCTTTGAAATGGACAAAGTGACGAACTATTTCTGGCGGCGGAGCATGCCGGGCAGGCCCCGCCGGATTGTGGATAAGGGGTAAAAATGTGGATAACTGTCTCTTTTGGGAGAAAACCGCGGTCCGATTTCCACAATGAAAAAAAGGCCGCGGTAAGGTGGATAATGTGGATGGTGTTGATAAGTCGGTCAGGAGAGCAGGTCGGTGCCGATTTGATCGACGTTTCCGGCGCCCATGGTTATCACCAGATCATTCTTTCGGCAATTTGCCAAGAGGTATTTTTCGATTTCTTCAAAGGAGGAAAAATACAGGCATTCGTGGCCGAGCCTGTGGATCTCCTCCTGCAGGGTCTGCGAGCTGACCCCCAGCGTATCCGTCTCCCTTGCGGCATAGATGTCCGCCAGGATGACGATGTCCGCGTGGCAGAGGGCGCGGGCGAAGCCGTCCAGCAGGGATTTGGTCCTCGAGTAGGTGTGAGGCTGGAAGACACAGATGATCCTGTCGTGCGGGCAGGCCCTGGCGGCGCGGAGTGTCGCCTCGATCTCGGTCGGATGGTGGGCGTAGTCATCGATGATCGTGAAGCCGTCCCGGACGCCCTTGTACTGGAAGCGCCGGTCCGTGCCGGAGAAGGCGGCGAGGCCGGCAGCGATCTCGTCGCGCCCGATCCCCATCCTGTCCGCGGCAGCGGCGGCGGCAAGGGCGTTGCCCACGTTGTGCAGGCCGGGGACGTGGAGCTGGATCCGGGTCGGTCCGCCGTAACCGGCAGGGCCATGCAGGGTGAAGGCGGGATGCCCCCATTCGTCAAATTGGATGTCCGAGGCGCGGTAGTCTGCAGCAGAGGAACCGGAGTCGGTTTCCGCTGCGGAAGAAGGCGCCTGCGCCGGATCTGCGGCGCCCCTGAAGGTGATGATGTCGCAGGTCAGCCCCTCCGTGAGCGCGGGGATGTTCTCGATGTCCGCATTGATGATCAGGGCGCCGTCCTGCGGCAGTAGCTGCGCGAAGCGGCGGAAGGACCGGCGGATATCGTCCAGATCCTTGAAAAAATCGAGGTGGTCTTCTTCTATATTAAGAATGATCCCGATCCTGGGGAACATGTGCAGGAAGCTGTTGGTGTACTCGCAGGCCTCCGCGACGAAATACCGGTCTCCGCCGACGCGCACGTTGCCGCCGATACTGGGCAGGATCCCTCCGATCGAGAGGGTGGGATCCGTCTTTGCGGCAAGCAGGATCTCCGAGAGCATGGAGGTTGTGGTCGTCTTGCCGTGCGTCCCGCTGACGGCCACGGGCAGGCGGTAGTTTTTCATCAGCTGGCCCAGGAGCTCCGCCCTGGTGAGAGAGGGGATCCCTTTCTCCTGTACGGCGATGTATTCGGGGTTGTCGGGATGGATGGCGGCGGTGAAGACCGCCAGGTCGATATCGTCTGTGATGTTCTCAGCCCGCTGCCCGATGTGGACGCGGATGCCGGACTCCTCCAGCTCCTGTGTGATCGCGGACCTGCTCCGGTCCGACCCGGAGACGGTGAAGCCCTCACTGGCCAGGATCCGGGCCAGTCCGCTCATGGAGATGCCGCCGATCCCTACAAAAAATACCCGGACGGGGTGGTTGAAATCAATCTGATACATATTTCAGGTCATGACCTCCTGTTCATAAACATTTATAATGAAGCGCAAAAATCTTTTGAACCGGTATTCTGCCCGCGGCCGGCCGGAACAGATGCCGTGTCCCGCTGACAGAGTGCTGACCCCAATGTACACTACGAAGCCGCATTTCGCAAGCGGGAATAGAATCTGTGGGGTTACAGTACAGACCCCCTGAAAATTCGAGGTGTTTTTCGCGTTATTTGCGAAAAACCCGAGTTGAACGGCGAAAATCGCGCGCGTAAGCGCATTGGAATGCGATTTTCGCAAGTTACATGTTCACGCCCTCGATAGGGTGTGAACATGTAAATCTGTGGGGACAAAAAAGGAAATGTGTATAGGATTGGACAGTTTCTTTTCCACTTACACTGTGTTATAATTTTATTGCGAAAATGTTGACGGAATATTGTCAACATAATCGCTTTTTGATACACTTCTATTTGTTGTGCTCAAAACAGGCACAGCAGCAGCTGCTAGTTCATCAGTCACAGCCCGCTTCAGAAGGGCATACGAGAGGAAGGATTAAGATGATAGTTAAGAAGGAAATGATTGCCATGCTCCTGGCAGGAGGACAGGGCAGCCGTCTCGGAATTTTGACATCGGATGTGGCAAAGCCCGCTGTTTCCTTTGGCGGCAAGTACAGGATCATTGATTTCCCGCTGAGCAACTGCATCAATTCGGGGATCGATACAGTCGGTGTCCTCACCCAGTACATGCCTCTTCGTCTTAATGCGCACGTAGGTATCGGAATCCCGTGGGACCTGGACAAGAATGTCGGCGGCGTCTCCGTGCTCTCCCCGTATGAGAAGATCCAGAATACGGAGTGGTACACGGGTACGGCCAATGCCATCTACCAGAACATCTCCTATATGGAGAGCTACAATCCGGATTATGTCCTGATCCTCTCCGGCGATCACATTTACAAGATGGATTACGAGGCCATGCTCGAGGCCCACAAGGAGAACGGGGCGGAGGTGTCCATCGCCGTCATGCCCGTTTCCCTGGAGGAGGCGAGCCGCTTCGGCATCATGATCACGGATGAGAACGGCAGGATCACGGACTTCGAGGAGAAGCCCGCGCATCCCCGGAGCACGCTGGCGTCCATGGGAATCTATATCTTTAACTGGAAGACGCTCAAGGAGGCTCTCCTTGCCAACAAGGATGAGGAGGGGCTTGACTTCGGCAAGCACATCATCCCCTACTGCAGGGAAAAGGGAGCACCTCTGTACGCGTATGAGTTCAATGGTTACTGGAAAGATGTCGGTACGCTGACCTCCTACTGGGAGGCCAACATGGAGCTGATCGACATTGTACCTGAGTTCAACCTGTACGAAGAGTACTGGAAGATCTATACCAGAAGCACATCCATCACACCGCAGTTCTTCGGACCGGACAGCGTTATTGAGAGGACGATCGCCGGTGAAGGGACGGAGGTATACGGTAAGGTATACGGTTCTGTGATCGGGTGTGATGTCACTATCGGCGAGGGTAGTGTGGTCCGCAATTCCATCCTCATGGATGGAACTGTCATCGGATCCGGATGTACGCTGGATAAGGTCATCTGTGCGGAAAATACGGTCATAGGCAACGGGGCCGTTCTCGGAGAGGGGGAGGAAGCCCCCAACGATACAAGACCTGATATTTACTGCGCGGGACTGGTCACGATCGGGGAGAACAGTGTGATCCCGGATGGTGTCCATATCGGCAAAAACGTCATGATCAGTGGAAAGACAGCACCGGAGGACTACCCGGAAGGACGGCTTGCCAGTGGGAGGACCCTGGTAAAGGAGGACAGCGCATCATGAGAGCAATCGGCATCATTCTGGCAGGCGGCAACAGTAAACGGTTAAAGGAGTTGTCACAGAGGAGAGCGGTCTGTGCAATGCCGGTGGCGGGCAGCTACCGCAGCATCGACTTCGCGCTCAGCAACATGGAATATTCCCGCATCCAGAAGGTCGCGGTACTGGCACAGTACAACTCACGGAGCCTCAACGAGCATCTGGCATCTTCAAAATGGTGGAATTTCGGACGAAAGCAGGGTGGGCTGTTTCTGTTTACCCCTTCGTTTGCGGATGCGGACAGTAACTGGTACAGAGGGACGGCGGACGCGATCGCGCAGAATATCAACTTCCTGAAGACATCGCATGAGCCCTATGTGGTCATCGCATCGGGCGACTGCGTCTACAAGATGGACTACAACAAGGTCCTTTCCTGGCATGTCGACAAGAGGGCGGATATTACTGTCGTGGTCAAGGATATGCCGGAGGACTTTAACGTGGAGCGGTACGGCGTCGTCCGCATGGATGCGGATGACCGGATCCAGGACTTTGTCGAAAAGCCCGTGGTCGCAGAGTACAACACCATCTCCTGCGGAATCTATGTCATTCGAAGGAGGCTTCTCATTGAGCTCCTGGAAAAGAGCAGAGAAGAGAATCGATATGATTTCGTTCAGGATATCCTGATCCGCTACAGAGGACTGAAGAGGATCTACGGATACCGTATGGAGGAATACTGGAGCAACATCGCGACCGTGGAGGACTATTACCGCACCAATATGGATTTCCTGAAGCCGGAGATCAGGGATTTCTTTTTCCGGCAGTATCCGGAGGTCCATTCCCGCGCGGCGGACCTGCCCCCGGCAAAGTATAATGTAGGTGTCAGCATAAAGAACAGCCTGCTCTCGAGCGGGTGTATCGTCAATGGAACGGTGGAGAATTCCATCCTCTTCCATCAGGTTTATGTCGGCAACAACTGCGTAATTAGGAATTCTTTAATTTTGAATGATGTGTACATCGGAGACAATACAATCATTGAAAACTGCATCGTGGAAAGCGGCGACACCATTCAGGCTAATTCCTGTTACAGAGGCGAAAATGGTATAAAGATCGTGATCGAGAAAGGCGAACGTTATACCATTTAGAAATGGAGAACGCTATGCATGTTACAGATGTAAGAGTGAGAAGGATTGCCAGAGAAGGCAAGATGAGAGCAGTCGTTTCTATCACGATCGACAAGGTATTCGTTGTCCACGACATCAAGGTCATTGAGGGAGAAAAAGGACTTTTCATCGCGATGCCGAGCAAGAAATCAGCGGACGGTGAGTACCGTGACATCGCACACCCGATCAACTCGGAAACAAGGGGTATGCTGGAAGAGATTATTTTAAAGAGTTATGAAGATAGCGCACTCCAGGAAGAGGGTGTGCAGGGAGAGGATGGGGCTGCAGGACCGACAGCATAGCATTACAACAGGCAACATCAGGCACCACGAGACGACAGATATGAGCTGCGCGCGAACGAAAACGGACGCGCGGCAGACAGGCGGGAGGGAGCGTCATGTGCGCCCCCTCCTTTTGTACTGTCAGGCGGCAGAGGAGATTATGGACAGTTTTTTTATCATAGTCGGCCTGGGAAATCCGGGCAGAAAATATGACGGATCCAGACACAATGTCGGGTTCGACGTCATCGACGAACTGGTGGACAGGCATCACATCGGCGGACCGGAGCGGTTCGGTAAATCGATGATCGGCAAGGGCCGGATTGGGGACCGCAGGGTCATCCTGGTCAAGCCCATGACCTACATGAACCTGAGCGGGGAGGCTGTGCAGGAGATCGTCCACTATTACCGGGTGGACCCCGCAGAGGACCTGGTGGTCATCTCGGACGATATCGACCTCGAGGCGGGGAAGCTCCGCATCCGCAAAAAGGGGAGCGCCGGGGGCCACAACGGCCTGAAAAACATCGTCCAGCACCTGGGAACGCAGGATTTCACCAGGATCCGCGTCGGGGTCGGCGCCAAGCCGGATCCCGATTATGACCTGGCCGACTATGTGCTGGGCCATTTTACGGGGGATGAAAAAAAACTGATGGACGAGGCGGTCGGAAAGGCTGCGGACGCGGTGGCCTGCATGGTCACGGACGGCGTGGACCTGGCCATGAACCGCTACAACACCCCCCGTCAGAAGAAGAAAAAGAAGGCAGCGGAAAAATTAGAATCCGCGGAAAAGCAGGAATCCGCTGAAAAGGCGGATCAGAATGAAGGGTCACAGGAGACGGCTGCAGGAGCGCTTTGACACGGAGGAAGGGATGAACGTTTTTACTGAGCCCCTGCGGGAGCTGGAGGCGTACAACATACTCAGGGAGACCCTGGAGGAGGCTGGCATCGCCGGCCGACCGGCGGGCCTGCTGGCGGACAGCTGCGTGGACCCGCAGAAGGCCAACCTCCTCTATGCCCTCTGCCGCGAGGAGTCTCTGGCGGGGCAGGCGCGGCTGCGCCTGGTCCTGACCCACAGCGACATGCGGGCCCGCCAGATTGCCCAGGACTGCGGCTTTTACGACCGCAATGTGGCGGTCTTTCCCGCCCGCGACCTGATCTTCTACCAGGCCGACCTGCGCGGCGGCGAGATCGACCGGGAGCGGCTCCAGTGCCTGCGGCGGATCCTGGAGGGAAAGCCGGTCACGGTCGTCACGACCTTCTCCTCGCTCCTGACACCCCAGATCCCCCTCCGGGTCCTGGAGGAGAACATACTGGGCATCGGACGCAGGGATATGATCGATCCCGTGAAGACGGCGGACCATCTCGCCGCCATGGGCTATGAGAAAAACTACCAGGTTGAGCGCGCGGGACAGTTTGCGGTCCGCGGCGACATCCTGGATATTTTTGATTATACCCAGGAAAATCCCATCCGCATTGAGCTGTGGGGGGACGAGGTGGAGACCATCCGCAGCTTCGATGTCCTGAGCCAGCGCTCCATCGAGCAGCTGGAATATGTGCGCATCTTTCCTGCGACAGAGATGATCCTGGACCCCCGCCGGCTTCACGACGGCCTGGACCGGATGCAGCGGGAGGCCGACCGCGTCTGCGGACAGTTCCGCGACAGCGGGGACCCGGAGGCGGCGCACAGGCTGAAGAGCGAGACGGACAGGATCATGGAGGAGGCCAGGGAGCTCCAGGTCTACACCGGCCTCGAGAGCTGTATCCACTATTTTTACCCCGTGACCGAGACCTTCCTGGACCTGTTTCCGCCAGACAGGACCATGGTCTTTCTGGATGAGCCCGTCCGGATCCTGGAGCACGCGCGCGCCGTGGAGACGGAATTCCGCGAGAGCATGATCAGCCGGGCTCAGAAGGGATATGTCCTGCCCGGTCAGATGGACCTGCTGACAGAGAGCGCCCGGATCCTGGCGTCCCTGGAACGCTACCGGCGTGTCGGCATGGCTGTTCTGGCCGGCGCGGGGGGTACGGGGACGGCCCAGCCCTTCCGGATCGCCCTGCCGGATGAGCCGGGATTGGCCCCCGGATCCGGTGCGGGAACTGTTCAGGCTTCGCAGGAGGCAGCGGCAGGCCTGCACATCGCTGCCGGAAGCGGAGAGGGGGAGAGCCCCTTTTCCATGTGTTTTGACCGGGCTGTCCTCATGCATGCCCGCGACGCCTCCCTGTCCGGCATGAACTACGAGACCCTGCGCGGGGAGCTGGCCCGTCTGCGCAAAAAGAAGGCCCGCGTCATCATTGTGTCCCCCTCCCGCACAAGGGCGAAGCGCCTGGCAGACCAGCTGACGGCGGACGAAGTCACGGCCTTTTTCCGGGAGAACCCCCAGCGGCCGCTGGCGCCCGGCGACATCATGACCTATGCCGGCCGCATGCGCAGGGGCTTTGCCTATCCGGGCCTGAACTTCACGGTCCTGACGGAGGCGGAGATCTTCGGGGAGGAAAAAAAGAAGAAAAAAAAGATCCGCCGCTACGACGGCGGCGAACAGATCCGGAAATTCTCGGAGCTCCAGGTCGGCGATTACGTGGTCCACGAGCACTACGGGATCGGCATCTACCGGGGCGTGGAGAAGATCGAGGTCGACCATATCGCGAGAGACTATCTCAAGATCGAGTACGGCGGAGGCGGCGTGCTGTTTGTCATGCCCACAGACCTGACCGTGCTGCAGAAATATGCCGCTGCGGAGGGCGCCCGGAAGCCCAGGCTCAACAAGCTGGGGACCCAGGAGTGGAGCCGGACCCGCGGTAGGGTCCAGAAGGCCGTGGAGGAGGTCGCGGACGACCTGGTGGAGCTCTATGCCAAACGTCAGTCCCGCAAGGGCCATGTCTATGAGAAGGACACGGTCTGGCAGCGGGAGCTGGAGGAGATGTTCCCCTTTGAGGAGACCGAGGACCAGCTGGCCGCGATCGCGGACACCAAGCGGGACATGGAGAGCGGCAAGATCATGGACCGCCTGATCTGCGGGGACGTCGGCTACGGCAAGACCGAGATCGCGGTGCGGGCCGCCTTCAAGGCCGTCCAGGACGGCATGCAGGTGGCGGTCCTGGTACCGACCACGATCCTGGCCCAGCAGCACTACAATACCTTTTCGGAGAGAATGCACAGCTTTCCGGTCAATATCGGCGTTCTTTCCCGCTTCAGGACCGCGAAGGAACAGAAGCAGACCATCCGGGACCTGGAAAAGGGCGTGGTGGACATTGTCATCGGGACCCACCGCCTCCTGTCCAAGGATGTGAAGTTCAAGAACCTGGGACTGCTCGTGGTCGATGAGGAGCAGCGCTTCGGCGTCTCCCACAAGGAAAAGATCAAACAGATGAAGGAGGACGTCGACGTCCTGACCCTGTCGGCGACCCCGATCCCCAGGACCCTCCACATGAGCATGGTGGGGATCCGCGACATGAGTGTCCTGGAGCAGGCGCCCGTGGACCGCCTGCCCATCCAGACCTATGTCATGGAGTACAATCCGGAGATGGTCCGCGAGGCCATCGTCCGTGAGCTGTCCCGGCGCGGCCAGGTCTACTATGTCCACAACCGCGTCAACGATATCGACCTCGCGGCGGCGGAGGTCCAGGAGCTGGTGCCGGATGCCCGCGTCACCTTCGCCCACGGCCAGATGAAGGAGGCGGAGCTGGAGCAGATCATGTACGACTTCATCAGCGGACAGATCGACGTCCTGGTCTCCACGACCATCATCGAGACGGGCCTGGACATCTCCAATGTCAATACCATCATCATCAGCGACGCCGAGAAGATGGGCCTCTCCCAGCTCTACCAGCTGCGCGGCCGCGTGGGCCGGACCGGCCGGACCGCCTTCGCCTTCCTCATGTACAAGCGCGGGCAGATCCTGCGCGAGGTCGCCGAGAAGCGCCTGGCAGCCATCCGCGAGTTCACCGACCTGGGCAGCGGCTACCGGATCGCCATGCGCGACCTGGAGATCCGGGGCGCCGGCAGCATCCTGGGCCGGGTCCAGCACGGCCACATGCAGGCCGTCGGCTACGACCTCTACTGCAAGCTCCTGGAGGGGGCCGTCCGCAGGGCAAAGGGCGAGGAACCGAAAGAAGAAAGGCAGGTCACCGTCAACCTTCTGGTGGACGCCTTCCTGCCCGAAAACTACATCGTCAATGAAGAACAGAAGCTGGAGATCTACAAGCGCATCGCGGCCATCGACAGCGCCGCAGATGTCGAGGAGGTCAGGGGAGAGCTCCTCGACCGCTTCGGCGAGATCCCCCTGCCGGCCCAGAACCTCCTGCGCGTCGCCCTGATCCGGTCTGTCGCCGCCCGCCTCGACCTGGTCGAGCTCACCGGCAGCGGCGGGACCCTCCGCATCGTGCCGGATGCCCGAGCCAGGGGCCTCAAGGTCGCCAATATCCCGCAGCTGGTCGCCCTCTACCGGGGCAGCCTTGCCTTCACGGCCAAGGGGACTCCCCAGTTCCAGCTCAGATACCCCGTCTCGGGCAGCACCATCCGCGACGAGGAGACTTTGCTGCAGGCGACGGAGGATCTGCTGGTGCGGATGGCGAAGGTGCTGCGGTAACAGTGCGACAACCCGCATTTACCCCTCGTACACAATCTTCCCGCCGGCGATCGTATACCGGATGACGCCTGGCAGGACTTCCCCCAGGAAGGGAGAGTTGGAGGACCGGGAGGCGAAGGGCTTCTGCACGGTCCACGACGCCTCCGGATCGAAGACGACGAGGTCGGCCGGGGCGCCTTCCGCGACCCGGCCGGCGTCCAGGTGGTAGAAGTCCGCCGGGTTGCAGGTGAGGCAGGCCAGGAACCGGCGCATGGTGAGAAAACCGGGCTGTACGAGGTTCTTCAGGCCCAGGGAGAAGGCGGTCTCGAGGCCGATCATCCCGCTGGGGGCCTGGACGAAGGGCTGTGCCTTCTCATTGTCGGCGTGGGGGGCGTGGTCGGTCGCGATGAGGTCGATCGTTCCGTCTGCCAGGCCCTCGATGATGGCGCGCCGGTCCGCTTCCGTCCTGAGCGGGGGATTGACCTTGGCCAGAGTGCCGCAGCGGAGAACGGCGTCCTCGGTCAGGGAGAAATGATGCGGGGTCGCCTCCGCGTGGATGCGGGGGTTCTGCTTCCGTGCCCGGCGGACCAGGTCGACACCCTCTGCGGTCGAGATATGCTGGATGCAAAGCGGGGCGCCGGTCTGTACGGCCAGGTCGACATCCCTGCGGATGAGGGTGATCTCCGCCTCGCGGGGGGATCCGGTCAGGCCCAGGGCCTGCGCGGCGGGGCCGCCCCCGTTGATGCCGTTCTGGGCGATCAGGTTCTTGTCCTCCTCGTGGAGGCTGACGGGCAGGCCCAGCCGGACGGCGGCCTGCAGGGCCTGCTCCAGGAGGGCCGCGTCCATGACGGGGACGCCGTCGTCGGTAAAGCCCGCGGCGCCCGCCGCTGCCAGGGCATCGAAATCGACTGTCTCCCGGCCCTGCATGCCCAGGGTGACATTGGCACAGCTGTAGAGATGGATCCCTTCCTGCCGCGCCCGTGCCAGAAGGTCAGTCAGGACGGGAACACTGTCGATGGCCGGTTTTGTGTTGGCCATGAGGATGACGCTGGTATAGCCGCCCTTTGCCGCCGCCTGCGCGCCGGTGTGGAGGTCCTCCTTGTGTGTGAAGCCGGGGTCGCGGAAGTGGGCGTGCGTGTCGATCAGTCCGGGCGCCGCGCACAGACCGGATGCGTCGATGATCCGCAGAGGGGCGGATCCGTCCGGATCCTGTCCGTTCCCGCCGGAGGGGATCTCACCGGAAGAAATATCGGAAATACCGCCGGAGGGGATCTCACCGGACATGATTTTGTCCGGGTCGATGTGCGGAGCGATGCACGCAAAGCGGCCCTCGCGGATCAGCAGGTCGGTCTGTCCCTCCGTTCCGGAGGCGGGATCATAGAGAAAGGCGTTTTTGATCAGCAGCATGGCGTGGTCTCCTTTTTCATGATTTTGCGTGTGTTTTTATGTCTTTTGCGTGGAATGCCGCAGCAGTTTCCTTCGTCACATTATACCATGAATCAGGAAAGAGATAGTACTGTTCCTGCACGCCGGAAAATGCGGGCATTCTGAATTGTTGTACAATGTTGCATTTAAAAAATGCTCCCTGTGTGGTATACTAAACCGGAAAAGAACATATGTGACGAAACAGCGGGGCAGAGCGTATGAGCGCAGGGCCCGCGCGGAGCGGACGGTCGTGAGACTTGTCCCGGAAGTAAGGATTAACGGAGAATAGAAATATGTGGGTGATACGTCTCGTGCTGACGGTGATCGTTCTGGTTCTGCTTCTTCTGATCGGTCTGGTGATGCACGTGATCACCTGGGTCGTGGGCAGATTTGATCAGGCTGCCTGCCTGAGAATGCGCAGCGGCTACATGCGTCTGGCACTGAAGTTATTGTGGGTTTTCGGCGGCGGAAAGGCCACCGTGATCGGAACGGAAAATATACCGACGGACCGGGCGGTCCTCTTTGTCGGAAACCACCGCAGCATTATGGACGTCGTGCTGGCAGGGCATCTGATCCCGGTGCCGGTCGGCTTTATTTCCAAGATCGAACTGAAAAAGATCCCCCTGCTGAACCTGATGATGGAGGATATCAACTGCCTGTTCCTGGACAGAAAAGATGACAGGCAGGCCCTGAAGGTGATCCTGAAGGCAATCGAGCTGATCAAGGGCGGACAGAGCATGTTCGTCTTCCCGGAGGGGACAAGGTCCAAGGTGGAGGGGGAGCTGCTTCCCTTCCATGCGGGCAGCTTTAAGATCGCGACCAAGCCGAAGGTGCCGGTCGTTCCGGTCACCATCACCGGTATGGGAGATGTCCTGGAGGACCATTTCCCTAAGCTGAAGCGCGTCCCCGTCGTCATTGAATTCGCGCCGCCCATCGAGACGGCCACCATGAGCCGCGACGAGATCAGGGAGCTCCCCGACCGGGTGCGGGACCTGATCGCGGAGACCTACGAGCGCAACCGGAAGCTGATATGAAGACAGCTGGCGGAGATGACCTGAAAAGACAGACGGGCGATGCCCGGAGAACAGCTGGCGGGCCGGGGCCTGCAAAGACAGCTGTATATGGAGTATATCTATGAAAAAAAAGACCACGATGACGGTGGCGGACAGCCGCCGGATCGCGCAGGAAATATGGTCGCTGGAGCTCGCCTACGCGCCCGGAGAGGCACCGGATCAGGTGCGGCCCGGCCAGTTCGCCGGCATTTATCCCACGGCAGCGGACCTGCTGCTCATGCGGCCCATCAGCATCTGCCGCTGGGACCCCGCCCGCAGCGTGCTGCGCTTTGTATACAGGGCGGCCGGCAAGGGCACGAAGACGCTGACTGAACTGAAGGCAGGCGACCGGGTCGACATGCTGGGCATCCTGGGCAACGGCTACGACCTCGATGCGCTGGCTGGCAGGAGAGTCCTGCTCCTGGGCGGCGGGATCGGCATTCCGCCCATGCTGGAGCTGGCGGCGTCCCTCAATGCCTGCAAAAGTGAACATAAGAACACGCAGGTGACCGCCATCCTGGGATACCGGGACGGAGACCTCTTCCTGAAGGAAGACATGGAGGCCCTAGCGGATGTCCTTGTCGCCACGGAGGACGGCAGCGCCGGCACGAAGGGAAATGTGCTGGATGTCGTCCGTGAAAAAGGGATCGAAGCGGACGTGATCTGCGCCTGCGGCCCCCTTCCTATGCTCCGGGCCGTCCGGCACTATGCCATGGAGAAGGGGATCCGCGCCTTCCTGTCGCTGGAGGAGCGCATGGCCTGCGGCGTCGGCGTGTGCCTGGGCTGTGTTGCCGCTACGACAAGGGTCGATGAACATTCACGGGTCCACAACGCCCGGGTATGTGTCGAGGGACCTGTCTTTGACGCGGAGGATGTCGCGCTGTAAATGCGGGCGGGACAGCGCAGCCGGCCGCGCACTGCTTCCGGCCGGCCGCACATACGTGAGGATAGAGATTTGAGTACTTCTGAACATTTACAGAGACCGGACATGTCCGTGACCATCGCCGGCGTGACCTTCCGGAACCCGGTGATGACCGCATCGGGGACCTTCGGCTCCGGCATGGAATATGCGGAGTTTATCGACCTGGCGCAGCTGGGGGCCGTCGTGACCAAGGGCGTCTCCAACATTCCCTGGCCGGGCAATCCGACCCCGCGCGTGGCGGAGGTGACGGCCGGCATGCTCAATGCGATCGGCCTGCAGAATCCTGGCATCGACGTCTTTATCGAGCGGGACCTCGCCTTTCTGAAAGAGGCCGGCAGCAGGGTGATCGTCAATGTCTGCGGAAAGAGCGTGGAGGATTATCTGGAGGTCGTGCAGCGCCTGCAGGAGGAGCCGGTGGACATGCTGGAGATCAATGTCTCCTGCCCCAATGTCAAGGAGGGCGCCATCGCCTTCGGCCAGAATCCGGACGCCCTGTATGATATTACGGAAAAAATTAAACGGGTGGCTGCGCAGCCGGTGATCATGAAGCTCACGCCCAACGTGACCGACATCACACAGATGGCCAGAGCGGCCGAGGACGCCGGCGCGGACGCGATCTCCCTGATCAATACCATCACCGGCGCGAAGATCGATATCGAGAGAAGGCAGTTCGTCCTGGCCAACAAAACAGGCGGACTGTCCGGTCCCGCCATCAAGCCTGTGGCAGTCCGCATGGTCTGGCAGGCGGCCCAGGCAGTCTCGATCCCCGTGATCGGCATGGGCGGGATCGCCACGGCGGAGGACGCCATTGAGTTCATGATGGCGGGCGCCTCGGCGGTCGCGGTCGGCGCCATGAATTTCCACAATCCCTATGCGGCGGTTGAGATCGCACGCGGGATGGAGGACTGGTGCGCCCGGCACGGCGTAGCGCGCGTTGCTGATCTTACCGGGATCGTCGCGGGATGAGGGAAACCCGGCATATTTTTCAGATACAAAGTGCCGCGGCCTTCCGGGGCGCGGACCACAGATAAACAGACCGGGGCGGCATTTTTCGCGGAATCATGCGGAGATGGAGGAGGCCGCCCTGCAGAAAAAGGCACAGTATATGACAAAGACAGTGGCCAGGAATGCCTGCGCGAAGATCAATCTGGGACTGGACGTCGTCGGCGTCCGGGAGGACGGGTATCACCTGCTGCGCATGATCATGCAGCAGATCGACCTGTACGACACGCTGACCTTCACCGCGCGGGATCCTGAAAGAATACCACCTGCAGGAGAATCGGACAATACAGCCGGACAGGACGGTCCGGCGGCAACGGCACAGAGCCTTCCGGCGGAAGAGCCGACCGCTGAGCGCGGCGCGGTCCGCCTGCTGGACGAGAGCGGTCTCTCGCCCGCGGGCGAGGACAATCTGATCTGCCGCGCGATCCGGATGATGATGGACAAATACGATATCAGGGCGGACATCGATGTGCAGCTGACCAAGCGGATCCCCGTTGCGGCGGGACTGGCCGGCGGCAGTACGGACGCGGCGGCGGCTTTCTGCGCCATGCGTGATCTGTTCGTCCCTGAAGTGACGGATCAGGAGCTGATGGAACTGGCGGTCCGCCTGGGGGCGGACATCCCGTACTGCATCGCGGGCGGGACGAAGCTGGCAGAGGGGATCGGCGAGCGGCTGACAGACCTGCCGCCCATGCCGGACTGTGCCATTGTCCTGATCAAACCGGAGGCAGGAGCCTCCACGGCACATGTATACCGCGCCCTGGACGCGATGAAGGATTATCACCATCCGGATATCGACGGCCAGATCGAGGCGCTCCGCGGCGGTGACCTGCGGGGCCTGTGCGCGCGGTGCGAGAACGTGCTGGAACTGGTAACGGGGGGGAGTCTTCCGCTGATCGGAGAGGTGGAGGACTTTTTTATAAAAAACGGCGCGATCGCGGCCCGCATGAGCGGCAGCGGTCCCACTGTTTACGCAATCTACGAGACAAGTCAGTCAGCAGAACAGGCACGGGGAGCCTTTCTGCGTACGGAAATGGCAGCAGGATGCCGCACTTTTCTGTGCAGGCCGGTCCAGTGATGATCATGGAGCCGGACCGGCACAGAGCAGGATGAGCTGCACTGCCCGGATGGAGGTACGGGCTGTGGAGTGCGTCGCATCGCGATCCGCACGTCGGGGGACGAAACGGATCCGCACGGCTTTTCTGCGCCTGATTTCCACTGCACACTGACTGCAGATGGAGGTTTTTATGCCGGAACAGAAAAAGAAAAAGTATAACGAAAAAGAATTTCTGTCTGTAATTCCCGACGCAATGCCGGCGCTGGATGACCAGCAGTCGATCCCGCTCAGGGAGACGGCTTTTCTGACATTGCGGAAACTGATCCTGACCGGGAAACTGCACCCTGGGGAGAGGCTGACGGAGGTACGCCTGGGCAAGATCCTGGGTACCAGCAGGACGCCAATCCGTGAGGCCATCCGCAAACTGGAGCTGGAGGGACTTGTGACCATCACGCCCGGAAGCGGCGCCCGCGTCGCCAGGATCACGGAGGAGGACCTGCAGGATGTCATGGAGGTCCGCAGCGCCCTGGATCAGCTGTGCGCGTCCCTGGCCTGCCGCCGGATCACACCGGAGGAGAAAAATGAACTGGTCAGGGCCCGCGAATCATTTGAATACAGCACCAGGTTCGGGGATGAGCAGGAGATCGCTGAGAGCGATGTCCACTTCCACGATATCATCGCCCGGGCAGCGCGCAACAAACGCCTGGACCAGGTGATGAACGGACTGGCGGACACCATTTACCGCTTCCGCTACGAGTACATCAAGGACGACCTGCACTACGAGGAGCTGATCTCGGAGCACCGCACGATCTGCGCGGCGATCCTGGAGGGAGACGTGGATGCGGCTGTCGAGGCCGCCCGCCTTCATATCGAGCGCCAGAGGGAATTTATCCTCGAGCAGATCCGCAAGACACAGTTTTGAGTTGACGGCACAGACAGTCTGGTCTGCTGTTTGTGGAGCGCTTTTGGGTGTTCACCAGGTAAAAACTGCAAGAAACAGCGCGCGGCGGGCGTCTGCCCGCTGTGCCGGGTAAGGAAAAGCCTCGCGGCGGGCGTCTGCCCGCTGTGCCAGGTAAGGAAAAGCCTCGCGGCGGGCATCTGCCCGCTGTGCCAGGTTCAGAAAAAAAGCCGCGCAGCTTCGGCTGCGGGGCATATTTTCGCGGGCAGAGGAAAATGCCTGCGGGCAGGTGGCTATGACAGATTATAAATCGTTACATCCGGATATGCCGATCGGTGTCTTTGACTCCGGAATCGGCGGGCTGACGGTCGCGCGGGAGATCATGCGTCAGATGCCCAACGAACGAATCGTCTATTTCGGGGATACAGCCCGCGTTCCCTACGGCAGCAAGTCCAGGGAGACCGTGACGCGGTACTCCAGGCAGATCGTGCGTTTTCTGCTGGAGCAGAAGGTCAAGGCGGTCGCTATTGCCTGCAATACGGCCAGTGCCTATGCGCTCCCCGAGATTGAAAAGGAATGCCCCGTCCCCGTGATCGGTGTCATACGGCCAGGGGCCAGGACCGCCACGGCCTGCACCAGGAACGGCAGGATCGGTGTGATCGGGACCAGGGCGACCATCTCCAGCGGGACCTACAGGGAATATATCCGGCAGATCATGCCGCAGGCGGAGGTCTTCGGCCAGGCCTGCCCGCTCTTTGTCCCCCTCGTGGAGGAAGGACTCTGGGAGGACCCCGTGACCGACGAGATCGCCAGAAGATATATGGCCTCTCTCCTGGACAGCCGGATCGACACCCTGATCATGGGCTGCACCCACTATCCCCTGATCCGCAGGACCATCGGGCGCGCGGCGGGAGAAAACGTCGCCCTGATCAACCCCGCCTACGAGACCGCCATGGAGCTGCGCCGCATGCTGACCTCCATGGACCTTTTGTCCACACACAGGCAGGAGCTGGGAAGCGGCGAGCCCCAGTATCGCTTCTATGTGAGTGATATGGCAGGCCAGTTCCGGCAGTTTGCCAACTCGATTATCAAATACGGGATCCTGGCCGCGGAAAAGATCGACATCCACAACTATTCGGGCGCCCCGCTCCGCGAAGAGGAAAGCGGCAGCCGCAGCGATGCAGACGCCCCGCTCCGCGGGGAAGAGGCCGGCCTATGAATATACAGAAGCCGGAAAACGACAGGGACAGACAGGTGCAGCGCAAGGATACAGAGAACAGGACTTGCGGGGAGCGGACCGCCCGCCTGACCATCCGGGGGACCCAGACGGACCCGGACGGGAACAGCCAGGAACACACATCGGTGTACCTGGCCAGGTATACAGTGGCGGAGGAAGGCCCGGGGCATGTGTTCCGCTACCGGATGGGAGGGGACGACACCGGCGGGCCGGAATCCGTCCTCTTTGTTTCCCGCGGCCTGGTCCGTATGGAGCGGGCGGGGGAAGGCAGCTCGGTCATGATCTTTGACCCCTCTGTCCCCGTGACAGGCTGTGATTACGGAACCCCCTTCGGCGTGATCCCCATGGAGATCCGTACCCGCAGGATCTCTCTACTGGGCGGCGCAGCCTCCCGGCTCCGCCTGCGCGCCAGAGTGCAGTACAGCCTGGGAATGGACGCGGACTATGCCCTGGAGTGCTCCGTCACGATCCAGGCGGATGAAATAACAGCAGGCGGATGAAATAACAGAAATAACAGAATAAACATATCAAAAAAGCAGAGAGCGGAATTCCGCTGCTCTGCTTTTTTTGAGCGCTGTCTGGTTTTCTTTTTTAAACGCTGATGATCGGATCCTGCTCATGACCCTTTTCATGATCCGGCCATTCTGATGCCGGATGCCGGGTCCGGTCTGTTTATTTGACGGGCTTGGCGCCGGCCTTTTCCTGGAGCTTCTCGATCCAGCTCTTCTTTTTCGGCTCGCCGTCTGTCGGGAGCTTACCCCGGATGCCCTTGACCTCCACGATGTAGATGCCGCTGACCATGGCCTTGATCTGCTTCTTGACAGGGATGCTGTCAAAGATCTTTTCATCGCAGATGAAATTGATGAACTGAGGGCCGACCTTGGCCTTGACCACGGGGACCTTGGACCGCTTGGCGTACCACGGTGTCTGCTGGATGACCTGGTCCGGGAGCCCTGCCTCCTTCAGCCTGAGCCGCTTTTTATCGATGACCAGAAGGGTCATGGGCTGCTTCATGGACTGGATCTGCGCATCGGACTGTGCCTGTCTCGCCTCGAGGCGCTTCCCGATAAAATAGAGCGCGATCAGGATGGCGATCAGGATGACAAGGATAATCAGTAAAACAATTGTTACACGGCTCAAAGTAAAACCCCTCCATTGAGAAAAAAGTACAAAAAAATAAATGTACGAATGTATGATAATGATCTGCAGAAAAATGTCTGCAGGTATTCTATCATTCTTTTTCGGGCAAAACAAGAGAAACAGTGGAAACGGAGGACTTCCGGTTCACCATTTTTTCAGAAATCGTCCCTTTTCACCGCAGGGGTCCTGTGATAAACTATGTAAGTTAGCATCATTTTCGCCGGGTATCCATATGTCCGGCGCACACAGAACATGATGGAAACAGGGAGCCGGAGGGATGCAGGCGCAGACCTTTGGCAGGATGGAGCTTTCATTCGAAACGGCCATATGAACCGGTTGTTCGAATCGCCATTCGAAATGTCACAGACCTGAGGAAAATTGAGCGGGCACTGTCAGATGACTGTCAGATGCCGGAGACAGTTCTCTTCAGAACTCATTACAGGAGGTTATATCATATGAAGAAAAAGGGAATCGCAGTAGTGGTCAGCGCGATGATCCTGTGCATGGCGGCGGCCGGCTGCGGCGCACAGTCTCAGAGTGCAGGCGGCGACGGAGCAGCTTCGGGCGCCACGACAGCGGCAGCATTGGCGACAACGGCAGAAGCTGCGGCGGAAGAGGACATGTCCTGGCAGGAGTTTGACGATGCCTATGTGACCGGTGTCACTGCCGCGGACTATGTCGAGCTGCCCGAGGATTACAAGCACCTGGAAGTCGAGGCGGCAAGGCCCAAGGATCCCACGGATGACGACGTGGAGCAGACGATCGAGGCGGAGCTGCAGAACCGCGCGACCTCCGAGGAGGTCGACCGCAAGGTCAAGGAGGGCGACACCGTCAGCATCGACTATGTCGGCAAGATGGACGGCGAGGAATTTGACGGCGGCACCGGCTCCTACGACCTGGTGATCGGCTCCAACTCCTTTGTCGAAGGCTTTGAAGAAGGCCTGATCGGCGCCGAAAAGGGCGAGACCCTCGACATTGAGCTGACCTTCCCCGAGGACTACCACCCCGAGGCCGGCCTCAACGGCAAGGACGTTGTCTTTACCGTCACCGTCAACAACATCAAGGAGACAAAGGTTCCGGAGCTCAACAACGATTTCGTCAAGAGCCTCAACCTGACCAACTCCTTCGGCCAGGCCGTCACCACGGTCGACGACTACAGGGACTACGTCCGCAGCAACCTGATCGAGAACCTGGAGCAGAGCTATGAGGACACGGTCAAGAGCCAGATCGTCAGCAAGCTCATCGACGAGAGCACCCTCAAGCAGGATCCGCCCGCCAACATGGTGGAAAAATACAATTACCTGCTCAAGCGCCAGCTCACCTACTATGCCCTGCAGAGCTACACAGACCTGCAGACTCTCATGAACGCCTACTACGGCGCGACCGAGGACAATTATCTGGATATGATCCACGACATGGCAAAGAACTATGCCAAGCAGGGCCTGATCTTCCAGGCGATCGCGGATGAGCACGACCTCAATCCCTCCGAGGAGGAGGTCACGACGGCCATCGCCGGCTATGTCGCCGACGACGTCACCGTGGAGAAGGCAGAGGACCTGGACCGCGTGATCCGCGAGTCCCTCCGGGACGACCTCATGACCGACAAGGTCATCGACTACCTGTACGACCACTGCAAGGTCTCCGAGCCCTCTGAGGAAAAAGAGGATGAGGATGCCGCCGAGGCCTCCACACAGGCTGCCACCGCTGAAGAGGCAGCTGCTGCCGGCGACACATCCGCAGACACTGCCGCTTCATCTGATGCGGCCTCCACAGAGAAAAAGGCTGTGGAAGAAGATAATAAGACTGACGAAGACAAGGACAGCCAGGACAAAGACGCTGACGAGAAAGAGGAGAGATGACCATGAGACAGGAATACAGCCTGACAGAGATCAAGGATCTCTTTGCGGCGAAGGAAAGCTTTGCGGATAAAAAAGTGACTGTTGGCGGCTGGATCCGCTCCAACCGCGACTCCAAGAAGATCGGTTTCATCACGCTCAACGACGGCAGCTGCTTCCAGACCCTGCAGCTGGTATACAGCGCGGATCTCGAGAACTTTGCACAGGCCGCCAAGCTCAACATCGGTTCGGCCGTCATCGCGACAGGCACCATTGTTCTGACCCCCAATGCCAAGCAGCCCTTTGAGATGCAGGTCGAAAAGATCGAGGTCGAGGGTGCCTCCTCGCCCGATTACCCCCTGCAGAAAAAGCGCCATACCTTTGAGTACCTGCGCACCATCCCGCACCTGCGCGTGCGCGCCAACACCTTTACCGCCGTGTTCCGCGTCCGGTCCCTGATCGCCTTCGCGATCCACAAGTTCTTCCAGGAGAGGGGCTTCGTCTACGTCCACTCGCCCATCATCACCGGCAGTGATGCAGAGGGTGCCGGCGAGATGTTCCAGGTGACGACCCTGCCGCTGGACGAGCTGCCCATGACCGAAGACGGAAAAGTGGATTATTCCAAAGATTTCTTTGGCAAGCCCGTCAACCTGACCGTCAGCGGCCAGCTCGACGTCGAGACCTACGCCTTCGCCTTCCGCAATGTCTACACCTTCGGCCCCACCTTCCGCGCCGAGGTCTCCAACACGACCCGCCACGCGGCCGAGTTCTGGATGATCGAGCCCGAGTTCTGCTTTGCAGACCTGGGTGACAATATGCAGCTGGCCGAGGACATGCTCAAATACATCATCCGCTACGTTCTCGAGAATGCCCCCGAGGAGATGAACTTCTTCAACCAGTTCATCGACAAGGGCCTCCTGGACCGCCTCAACCATGTCCTCAACTCCGACTTCGGGCATGTCACCTATACGGATGCCATCAAGATCCTGGAGAAGCACAACGACGAGTTCGACTACAAGGTGTCCTGGGGGTGCGATTTGCAGACCGAGCACGAGCGCTACCTGACCGAGAAGGAATTCAAGCGCCCCGTCTTCGTCACCGACTATCCCAAGGAGATCAAGGCCTTCT
>OCTW011603521.1_pt1 | contig 32857 bp, 28 predicted proteins | sample 1539671 | NCBI WGS metagenome assembly OCTW01 (sample SAMN02144230, study PRJEB22623) | gut metagenome | biome: sheep rumen | host: Ovis aries | place: New Zealand | reverse complement strand
AATCCATTGGAAGCGCCTGATCGATAGCTGCTTACAAGACGGCTTTTCGCAGGCTCCTGGAATAATGCAGGGGGTGCGGTGTGCGGTTTTCCGGGGATGGCCAACCCTGGGCTAGCCCATGCTTGGAGATGCGGAAAAATGTGCCTATCTTCACACGACAAACGCAATTCACCACAGCATGGATATCTCTCGAATTCTTCCATTGGCCGTCATCGCCACCCTTTTGACGGGCTGCCAGGCGGCGGAGGGGACTGCCCAGGACAGTCCGCGCATCGTCAACATCATCAATTTCATCCGTTACACGGAACCCCGTGACGACGAAATTACCGAACAGGTCCTCTACGAGACGGTCCTTTCCCAGGCGGAAGACCTTCGGAGCAAGGGGCTTACGGGAACGTACCTGCTGCAGTACGACGCCCTGATCGACCCGTCCTACCAGGCCTTGATGAAGGAAGAGATGGAGCGGGGCTGCGAAGTCGGCGCCTGGTGGGAAATCACGCAGCCGCATGTCGAGGCCGCCGGCTATAGTTGGCGGGGACGCTATCCTTGGGACTGGCACGCGAACGTAGGCTTTTCGGTTGGCTATACCCAGGCGGAACGGGAGCATCTGGTCGATGTCTATATGGACAAGTTCAAGGAAGTCTTCGGATGCTGGCCGAAATCCGTCGGATCCTGGTTCATCGAGGCCGGAACGCTGGCCTACCTGCGCGACAAATACGGCATCGAAGCGTCCTGCGACTGCCGGGACCAGGTGGGGACGGACGGATATACCCTCTGGGGAGGTTACTGGAACGGCGGCTATTATCCCAGCCGGCAAAACGCCTACATGCCTGCCCAGACCGCCGAGGGCGGCATCGACCTTCCCGTCTTCCGGATGCTGGGAAGCGATCCTATCTATCAGTATGAAGCCGGCGTGGGAGGGGCGGTCCAGAGCGTCATCACCCTGGAACCCGTCTATGAACTGGGCGGAGGACTTCCTGTGTGGGTGGACTGGTTCTTCCGGATGTTCACCGAAGAGCCGCATCTGGGCTTCAACTATGTCCAGGTGGGCCAGGAGAACTCCTTCACCTGGGGGTTGATGAAGAAGGGATTCGTCTATCAGACGGAGCAGGTCGCCCGGCTGCAGAAGGAAGGGAAAGTCCGTGTCGAGACCCTCTCGGAGACCGGCCGCTGGTTCAGGGAACGCTATCCCGTGACCCCGCCTACGTCCGTCGTCACCACGGAGGACGCACTGGGTAATGGAAGGAAGACCTACTGGTTCAACTGCCGGAACTACCGCGCCAACCTCCTGTGGGAGGGCACGTCCCTGAAAATCCGGGACCTGCATGTCTTCGACGAGCGGCTGCGCTCCGAGTATCTGGACCATCCCGACACGCTTCCGGTCTTCCATTACGAGACCTTCCCGCTGGTCGATGGATGCCTCTGGAGTACGGCGGAGAAGATGGCCGGACTCCGCCTGGAAGCCCCTGCATTCAAAGGCGGTGACCTTCAATTCGTTCCGATGGATGGCGAAAAGGGACAGGATGTCATCTGGCCCTCGGAAGACGGAAAGGGACGCTTCGTGTTCTCCTTCACCGAAGACGGTCTCTCCATCGTCTCAAAGGGGTCGGTCGGTGACTGGTGCCTCGTCCTTTCGACCGCTCCGGACGTCCAGCTGCCGTTCACGCAGATTACCCCGGACACCATCCGGGCCCGCTCTCAGGGAATGGACTACGGGATGAGGATCGGGAAGGGCCGGGCCGATGACTTGCGCGGACAGGATGGGGAAGCGGTCCTCCGGCTCCTTCCGGACCGGGGCCGGCTGGTCCTGGAGCCGTTCCGGAGCGCAGAGTAACCCTATCGCAGGAAAGGATCACCCGCACTCCGCTGGGAAACGACCCAGCGGAGTGCGTTGACGAACAGGAGGTTCTGGGTGGCGTCGGTGAAGCATTCGTCCCCGTGTCCCATGTTCAGATAGACCATCCGGTAGTCGGTATTGGTCCAGACGACCGGGAAATCACCACCGAAGACGACGTCTTTGAGGCCCATCGGGAAGTTCTCGGGAGCCAGGCTCACGAGCACCTGGACCGATGGGTTCGAGCGCGGATCGGGCGTCCACTGGTAGAACTCGCTCGAAGGGGCGACGAAGCGCTCCGGCAGGTTCCGCGTCACGGGATGGACCCGGGACTCCACCTGCATCAGGCCCGGCTGCGGCGGCCAGGTATTGCACAGGAAACGGACGCCGCCCAGGAAATTCCGGAACCACTCCCAACCGGTGGAAAGGTCGTTGTACGCGGCCGCGTGGAAGCCCACCCAGCCGCCGCCTTCTTCCATGTACTTCTCGAACCGGGCCCGGTCGGCCGCGCTTCCGGGCGCCACGTCGGGCATGACGATCACATCGTACGGTGACAGATCCTCCGGCAGCGTCTGGGATACGTCCAGGACAAAACCCTCACCGACCGTCAGTTTCCGGAAGAACGCCACCGCCTGGTGCGAAAACTGCCGGTGGGCTTCCTCCACTTCGTCGGAATAATACAGCAGCGCCCGGAAACGGGGCTGCGACCCGGCATAGCTGGCCGGCCGGACGGCTCCGGCGGACACGAAACTGCGGGGAAGCAGGATCTCCGCCACCGTGCGTGCCAGGTCGTTCGAGGCGTTGTCGCCGCCGTAATCCCAGTACATGCCGCCCCGGAGGCCGCTGCGGACGATGTACCGGCATTTCTCGCCGATGGAACGGGGATTGTCGAAGCCCAGCACCAGACGGCCGTCGGCATTGGCATAATAGGGCACTTTCGCGACCGGGTCCCAAACTTCGTGGTGGCCCTCCAGCGGAGCTGGAAGATCCTTGTAATCCACGTAATCGGCATAACCCTCCTTTCCATGGCCGTAGAAGGGCATGCCCATGACCACCTTGTCGGCCGGGACACCGGCGTCGAGGTGCCGCTTGACGGCGTCGTCGGAACTGATGCGGCCGGAGATGTCACTTTTGTACAGGGCGGCGTTGTGCCGGGGCGGACGGCCCATGTCATAGGCCATGACATTGACCCAGTCGACGAGGGGCAGCACCGCTGCGAAATCCACGTAACGGGCGCTCGCCGGAGAGGCGAAGGTGAGCAGGCAGTCCGGGCCGATCGCCGCCCGCAACTCCTGCATGAGCAGGGTGAAGTTCTCCGTGTCGTCCTTCGAGGATGAAATCCCCGCCGCCGAACTCGTGGGATACTCCCAGTCCATGTCGATGCCGTCCAGGCCGAACTCCCGGACCGCCGCGGCGCAGCTCTCGGCGAAACGCTTCCGCCGGAGCGCCGTGGAGGCCATCTCGCTGAACCGGCCGCTTCCCCATCCGCCGATGGACAGGCACACCTTGGCCTCGCCCTTCGACGCAACGATCTGCCGCAGCCGCTCGGGATGGTCGATGCGGACGGCGTCGAAGGATTCGCTCACATGACCGAACGCGTAGTTGATATGGGTCATCAGGGTCGGATCCGGCATGACGTCGGTCCATGCGGTCACGTAGGCGACGACCACCCGGTCGGACCGGGACGGGGTCTGAGCCGGGAGGAGGCCCCACGCCAGGAGGGACAGGAAAAGGGAGAGAATGAGTGTCTTTTTCATGATTGACAGGGATTTACTTTGTAAAGATACGGTTATTCCGGCAGCTTTTTGCATAATTGTCCGTTTTTTGCCACCTTTGCCAAGAACTCCAATCCATGATCCCCATGAGAAAGATTATCACCCTCCTGTTCACCGCCTCCCTGATCCTCTCTTCCTGCGGATCCGCCCGCCTTACGCCCGAGGAGCAGCAGGCGCGTGCCGCCAGCGTAGCCCGTGCGGTGAACAACCTGGAAATGGCCATCGGCATTACCGGCGTTCCCCACGGCACTTCCCGGATGACCCAGATGAACAAGGAATACTACATCTACCTGGAAAACGGCCATGTCACCACGCGCCTTCCTTTCTTCGGAAGGGCCCAGAGCGGCGGCATCAACGAACTGATGGGGGATGCCTCCATCGTCCTGGAAAACGCCCCGATGCTCAATGTCAGCGTTGCCCGTTCCCATACGACCCAGGAGGGGGAATACGCCATCACATTCCAGGGCCGACGGGATATCCGGACCATCTACACGTTTTTCATCACCCTGTTCGACAACGGCCAGGCCGACATCCGCGTCTCCCTGTCCAACAATTCGGCCATGCTCTACTACGGCGAGTTGGATTTCGATCGACGGGGCTGGTCCAGCCGCCGCAGCGGAAGCCGTTTGCCGTAGGTGAGCATCCGCCATACCCATTCCACCGGACCGAAGGCGAACGCCCGCATCCAGAGGCTGCTGAACAGGATCTGGAAGGCATAGACGCCCAGGGCGACGAGTTCCGTCCCCAACAGGCTGACCCGGTTTCCGAGGCCCAGGCCGATGCCGTAGAACAGGAGAATGCCGATGACGGACTGCCCCAGGTAGTTCGTGCAGGCCATCCGGCCCGGATTGGCCAGCAGCTTCCATCCGGGAGCCTCTTCGCTCCGGGAGAAGGCCAGGGCGAAGCCCGCGGCATAGGCGAAGCCCATGGGATAGACGCTCACCAGGTACAGCAGGTCATGGGCGACCCGTCCCCAGGGATGGCCCTGCATGGAACTCCAGGTATAGAGGATCCCGAAGGGGATGCCGAGAGCAAGTCCCCAGGCGAGGACCTTTTTCAGCAGGGGTTTGCGGCCGTCGATATCGGCATAAATCCGTTCCCGGCCCACGGCGAAACCGACGATGAAGAGGCCGAGCACCTTGAAGAGACGATGGCCGGATACGAACTCCCACATCCGCTCCACGGACCCCTGGTGCAGGAACTGCAGGACTTCGCGGTAGCTCCGGGCGTCGGAGAGCCAGGTGCCGAAATTGGCCTCCGTGATGCCGTAGAGGCCGCAGATGCGCCACTGCTCCCGTTCCAGCGGGTCTGCGAGCCGTGTCCCGAAAACGGCGTCCAACAGGACTGGGACAAGGAAGAGTCCGCCCGCCACCAGCAGCAGTTTCCGGGTCGGAAGCTTGCGGAAAAGGGGGAGCAGCATACCGCACACGGCATACAGCGCCAGGATGTCTCCGCTCCAGAGGAAGAAAAGATGGATCAGGCCGATGACCAGAAGCACGGTCATCCGCCGGTAGAACGTCCGCAACTTTCCCTCGGCATTGGCCAGTTGGATGCTGAATCCCATGCCGAACAGGAGGGAGAACAGCGTATAGAACTTTCCGTCCACGAAAAAGGTCTGGATGGCCCGGGTCACGAGATCCGTCCGGGTCCAGCCCGCCGGATCCGAGAAAGTCCACAGGGAGAACTCCGGGAAATTTGCCAGGATGATGCCCAGGATGGCGAATCCGCGGAGGGCGTCCAGGATGACATAGCGTTTTTGGGGCATGCTCTATACGTTTTGCGCGTCAAAAGATAGGGATTACTCCCTCACCCTCAAATACTTCCACCCGATGACCGGGAGGACGAAGGCGATGACGCAGGCGATGGTCCAGAAGATGGACACGGGGCCGAAGTTGTAAACGCCGTCGGCAGCGTTGCCCTCGATGAGGAAGCCGGAGACGATGCTCTGGAGACCGGCCGCCGCATAGCTGGAGATGCCCACGATGCCCAGGGCGGCGCCGGTGGCCTTGCGCGGGACGAAGTCCAGGGCCATGAGGCCGGCGACGATGCAGAACACCACGCTGAAGGCCATGCTGAACAGGGCGATGTACGCGATGTTCATCCAGTAGGTCCCGCCCGTAAACAGGAACAGGGACAGGGTGACGACGGTGAGGGCGCCGGCGATGACCACAGGCCGGGCCCGGTTCCCGCCGAACAGCCGGTCGGAAATCCAGCCCGCCAAAAGATTCCCCACCACGCCGAAGGCCTCGGAGATGCCGATGATCTGCGTCGCGCTCTCCAGCGAGAAGTCCTTCTGTTTCTGGAGGAAAAGGACGCCCCAGTCGCTCACCGCATGCTGGGTGATGTAGATGAAGGCGCTGGAAATGGCGATCACCCAGATGCCGGGATGGCGGAACACCCATTTCTGGAGTTCCTTCGTGGGTTTCTTGTCCAGGGTCTTGAGGGGTTCTCCCGAGAGTTCCTGCACCGTGGGCAGTCCCTTGCTTTCCGGGGTGTCGGAGATGAAGACGGCGGCGACGATGGTGCCGATGACACCCGCCGCGGCTGCCGCGACAAAGCCCCACTGCCAGCCGGCGACCGCCACGACGAAGCCCAGGGCGATCATCGTCAGGGCCTTGCCGAAGGACGGAGTGGAACTGAAGATGCTGTACATGGTTCCGCGGCTTTTCAGCGGGAACCAGCGGGACAGGCTGATGGTGCCGGGCGGCGAGCCCATGGACTGGACCCAGCCGTTGACGCCCCACAGGAGGGCGAACGCGACCAGCATCGCCACGGAACCAATCCCCAGCGGTCCCTGCAGCAAGCCCAGGATACCCAGCACGAGGTTGATGACGGCCGATATGCCCAGGCCCCAGGCCATGAACCGGCGGATGTTGCAATAGTCGGCAATGAAGCCGTTGGAGAACTTCCCGGCCGCATAGACGAAGTAGAAGACCGAGCCGATGACGCCGAGTTCCCCGGCCGTCAGGACGCCGCCGTCAATGATCGGCTGCTTCACGACACCGAGGGTCATCCGGCATACATAGTAGAGGGTATAGGCGGCGGTCACGCCCCAGAAAGTCCTGGTACGCAGCCGTTTGTATTCTTCGTCCACCCGCTCCGCGGGCACCTTCCCCTCGGAAGGCTTGCTGATCCGGAAATAGCTGTAGAGCGACATATCGGGAACGAAGTTACAAATTTCTTTCGATACACGCGCCGAGGTCCGTTCCCTGCACGTACAGGGTGGCCTTCCAGCCGGCGGCAAGGGCGCCGTCCACGTTCCGCTGCGAGTCGTCGATGAAAAGGATCTCCTCTCCGGGGAGGCCGATTTCCGCCGCCACGGCGTCGAAGATTGCCCGGGAAGGCTTCATGAGTTTCATCCGGCAGGAAATGAATTCCTTGACGAAAACCCGCTGCCAGTCCAGGCCGTTCTCCTCATAGATATCGTGCATCCGCTTGACGGAAATCTCGTTGTTGTTCGTGAGGCCATAGATCCGGTACTGCCCGGACAGCCGCTCCAGCAGGCGTGCTTTCGCCGGATCCATCCCCACGAGCAGCCCTGCCATCGCCCGATCGACATCGCTGGGCACGCATCCGGGACGGGACTCCTTTAGGATCTCCGAGCGGAACTCGTCCTCCGTGATGAGTCCGGCCTCCATGTCCCCGTAGATGCCCTTCTGGTGGCTCAAGTCCAGGATCTCCGTGATCCGCTCATAGCCGAGGATCTCCCGGAAGGCCCTCACGCAGCGGTCGAAGTCCAGGTCGATGAGGACTCCGCCCAGGTCGAATACGATCGCTTTTACCATAACGGGGACAAAGGTACGCATTCTTTCGGAAAATACTTATATTTGCAAACTGCACCAAATTGAACGCATTGGCCAAGGAACCCAAATATCGGCTGAATCCCCAGACCCTGATGGTCGAGCTCAAGACGGAGAAGCATCACCGGCTTCTCAAGGCGCTGGGCGTGCTCATCGGGGGCATTGTGCTGTTTGCCTTGTATGTGTGGCTGTATGGGCATGTCCTGGGGCAGGATCTTCCCAAGACGGCGATCCTCAAGCGCCGGAATGCGGACTGGCTGTCACGCCTGGAGCAGATCCAGGGCCGGCTGGACCGGGATGGGGACGTCCTTTCGCTCCTGGAGGTGCGGGACGACCGGATCTATCGGTCGGTCTATGGCATGGACGAGATTCCCGCCGCGGTACGGAGCGCCGTCCCGGGGGCCGAAAGCCGCTACCCGGACCTGGCCGTGCTGGACCGCAACAACCTCCTGCGCCGTACCGTCACCCGGCTGGACGTCCTGTCCAAGACGGCCTACGTGCAGTCCAAGTCCTTTGACGAAGTGTCCGCCCTCGCGGCGGCGGCCGGCGACAAGGCGGCCCATATCCCGGCGATCCCGCCCATGGACCCTTCCCCCGGTTCCTTCAACCTTTCCAGCCCCTTCGGCGTCCGCAACGACCCGATCACCGGCGACGGCAAGATGCACACCGGCATGGACTTCGCCTGTCCGCCCGGCAACCCTGTGTATGCGACGGGAGACGGGGTGGTCATCCTGGTGGAGAGCGACTTCTACGGCTACGGAAACCATATCGAGGTGGACCACGGCTTCGGCTATGTGACCCGCTATTCCCACCTGGCCGACATGTATGTCTATGTGGGGCAGCCCGTCAAGCGGGGCGACTGCCTGGGGACGAGCGGGCGCTCCGGCCGCGTGACCGGCCCGCACCTGCACTATGAAGTCCTGTACCGGCACGACTATGTGAACCCGGCTGCCTACATGGACCTGGACATTTCACCCGAGGACTATGCCGCCATGGTCCGTAAACCCTTCCGCCGATGAAAAAGCGCACTAAAAAACTGCTGGGCAGTATTTTCCGCTACCTGTCGGCGACCGTGACGACGGCTGTCCTGTTCTATGTCCTGCTGGCCTTGCTTTTCTCCACGGAAGAGGAGAAGAAGCTGCAGTTGGAGAACGACCTCTATGCGTCCTACTATCCGGAACTCCGGGAAAAGGAAAGGCTCCTGACGGATGTCGTGAAGGGACTGGAAGTCAAGGACGACGCCCTGTACCGGCAGATTTTCCGGACCGAGGCTCCGTCGGTGGACGCCCTGACGGCGGCGGACGTCATCAGTGATTCCGACTCCCTGTCGGAGAATTTCTTCCTGTCCTATTCCGCTTCCAAGAGCGAAAGCCTCATGAAGATGGCCGGGAACGTGGAGGACAACTTCGGGGAGATCTTCCGGGCGCTCTCCGCCCGCCGGGACACGGTTCCGCCCCTGTTCCTTCCGCTGGAGGGGATGTCCTATGTCCAGACCGGCGCCTCGGTGGGCCTCAAGCACAATCCGCTGTACAAGGTGGACATCCGCCATGACGGCATCGACCTCGTCGCTCCGCAGGGGAGTCCTGTCTATGCGAGCGCCGCCGGAACGGTCCGCACGGTCATCCGGTCCAACAAGGGCCTCGGGAATATCGTAGAGGTGGATCACAAGAATGGCTACCGCACGCGCTACGCCCTCTTGGGTGACATTTCCGTGTCCCAGGGAAGGACGGTGAAAAAGGGCCAGAAAATCGGCACGGTAGGTATCTCCTCCACGACTTTCGCCCCGCACCTGCATTATGAGGTCCTCCGCGGCGAGGAGGTCCAGGACCCGGTCCATTACCTGTTTTCCTCCGTCTCTCCGGAGGAGTATGCACGGATGCTGTACATGGCCGTCAGCACCCGGCAGTCGCTGGATTGATTTTTTTCGTATCTTTGTATGATTTCATCCGATACGCATATGGCCAAACTGTTATACACGATGGGCGAAGTAGCGGAGATGCTCGGGGAGGCCCCCTCCGCCGTCCGTTATTGGAGCAACTATTTCGACAAGTTCATCAAGCCCGCCCGCAACGCCAAGGGCAACCGTCTCTTCCACCCGGAGGATATCGACACCCTCAAGCAGGTCCAGTTCCTGGTAAAGAAACAGGGCCTGACCCTCGAAGGCGTCACCGCCCGCTTTACGGAGGACCGGCGCAGCGTGGAAAGCCGCGTGAAAGCCCTCGAATCCCTCAAATCCATCCGGGCCCAGCTCGTGGAAGTGCGCAAGGCCTTATGAAAGTGAAGGACGTGACCGCGGCGATCGAGGCGTTCGCTCCGCTTTCCATCCAGGAAGGCTGGGACAACAGCGGTCTCGCCGTAGGATCCCCGGAGGACGAGGTCCACGGGGTGCTCGTGGGGTTTGACTGCACGAAGGAACTCATCGACGAAGCCGTGGCTGCAGGATGCGACATGGTCGTTACCCACCATCCGCTCATTTTCCACGGTATCAAGAAGTTATGCCCGGGTGACCCCGTGAGCGACGCCGTCATTGCGGCCGTTCGCGCCGGGGTGGCCGTGTATGCCGCCCACACGACGGCGGACAAGGTGCTTGCCGGGGTGAGCGGGGCGATGGCCCGCCGCCTGGGACTGCGGGATATCACCATCCTCGAGGACGAGGGCGGATTCGGACTCGGCGCCGTGGGAACGCTCCCGGAGCCTATGTCCGGGGAGGAAGCGGCCGCTTATGTAAAGGCAAAGTTCGGCCTCACTGTCCTGCGATGCTCCAAGCCCGTGGCGCGGATCGAAAGAGTTGCGATGTGCGGCGGATCCGGCTCCTCGGAGATCGAGGCGGCCCGCGCCGCCGGGGCCCAGCTGTACATCTCCGCCGACATTTCGTATCACCATTTCTTCACTCCGGAAGGCTTCATGCTCATGGATATCGGTCATTTCGAGAGCGAAGTGGAGATTGTGGACATCATTTCCAAGGTTATCAGCGAAAAAATTCCTACCTTTGCAGTTCGCAAAAGCGGCAACCTCGGACGGAGCAATCCGGTCCGATACTTTTGAAATACATAAATCGATTTATATGGCAACCAAGAAACCCGTCAAGAAAGTGGAGGCGCAGATCGACCAGCACGAAACTTTCGTATCCCTGCAGAAGAATTTCGCGGATTCCGAGATGTCCGTGGAGGAGAAGCTCAAGACCCTCTACGAACTCCAGAAGGCCGATTCGGAGATGGACAAGATCGTCCTCCTCCGCGGCGAACTTCCGGCCGAGGTGGAAGCGCTCGAGAACGAGATCGCGGACCTCAAGGGCCGCAGCGCCCAGCTTTCCGCCGTCATCGAGCAGCTGAACCGCAACATCGCCGACGCGAAACTCTCCATCGCCGAGCATGAGAGCACCGTGGAGAAGTACCAGCGCCAGCTCGAGACCATCACCAACAGCCGCGAGTACGATTCCCTGAACAAGGAGATCGAGAATCAGGAGCTGCTCCGCCAGATTGACGAGAAGAACATCGGCGACACCCGCTACGAGATCGCCGCCCGCAAGGATGAGCTGGACGCCCTGAAGGACCACATCACCATCCGCACCGAGGACCTCGAGGCCAAGAAGCAGGAACTCTCCGTCATCGTGGAGTCCACCGCCAAGGAGGAGGCCGTCCTGAAGGCCCGCCGCGACGCCTGTGCCGAGAAGATCGACGCCCGCACCATGAGCGCCTACGAGCGCATCCGCCAGAGCGTGCACAACCATCTCGCCGTGGTCTCCGTGTATGGAGGCAACGCCTGCGGCGGCTGCTTCAACACCATCACTCCGCAGCGCCTGGTGGAGGTCGCCTCCAACCGCAAGCTCATCATCTGCGAGCACTGCGGCCGGATCATCATCAACCCTGACTTCGAATAGACCGCCGACCCATGCCTGACAATTCCCGCAGAAAGAAGGATCAGGCAGTCAATCTGGAGGCCCTGATGGGGAACAAGCCCCCGCAGGCGCCCGATGTGGAAGCGGCTGTCCTGGGAGCAATGCTGGTGGAACCGTCGGTGATCGACGAGTCCATGGAGGAGCTTACCCCGTCGTGTTTCTACGATCCCAAGCATCGGATGATCTTCGAGGCGATGTCCGCGCTCGTGAACGAGCATGTGGCCATCGACCTGATCTCCGTGTCCGAGAAGCTCCGCAGCCTCGGGAACCTGGAGATCGTGGGCGGCCCTGTCGTGCTCGCCGGCCTGTCGCAGAACATCGGCGCGGCGGCCCATATCGAGTATTACCTCAAGATCCTCAAGCAGAAGACCATCCAGCGCGACCTCATCACCGCATCGTACGACATCCTCCGGGAGTCCTTCGACGAGACGGTCAAGGTGGACAACCTCATCGACGATGCGCAGACGAAGGTCTTCAACGCCATCCAGATGGGGGAGAAGCAGGATGTGCGGGACATCGGCTCCATCATCAACTCGGTGATGGACAACCTGCAGGAACTGCAGAACATCACCGGCCCCTCCGGCGTTCCCTGCGGCTACCCCACGATCGACAAGGTCACGGGCGGCTGGCAGAAATCCGACCTCATCATCCTGGCGGCGCGTCCTTCCGTGGGTAAGACGGCCTTCGCCCTGAACATCGCCCGCAATGCGGCGGTGGACCACAACATGCCGGTCGCCGTCTTTTCGCTGGAAATGTCGGCCGACCAGCTGGGCAAGCGTCTCATCACGACGGAGTCCGGCCTTGCCGGCGACAAGATCCGGGGCGGCGTGAAGCTGGAACCCTACGAGTGGGAACAGCTGGAAGTCACCCTGAAGAACCTGGCCAAGGCCCCGCTCTATATCGACGACACCCCGGGCATCCCCATCATGGAATTCCGCTCCAAGGCGAAGCGCCTGGTGAAGCAGAAACAGGTACGCCTCATCGTGGTGGACTACCTGCAGCTGATGCAGGGGCCGACCGAGCTCCGGGGCATGCGCGAGCAGGAAGTCGCCGCGATTTCCCGTACCCTCAAGGCAACCGCGAAGGAGCTCAATATCCCGATCATCGCCCTTTCCCAGCTGTCCCGCGACGCGGTCAAGCGCACGGGCGGTACCGGAAAGCCGCAGCTGAGCGACCTCCGCGAATCCGGGTCCATCGAGCAGGATGCCGACATGGTCATCTTCATCCACCGGCCCGAGTTCGTGGGCCTGTCCGAGGATCCGGCCGACAAGGAGAAAGCCATCATCATCATCGCCAAGCACCGAAACGGTGAAGTGTGCGACATCGAGATGAAATACAAGGCCGGCCAGGTCAAGTTCGTGGAACCCGACCAGTCGCTGGACATCCAGGCGACACGCACTTATGTGAGCGCCGCCAGCGAACCGGCCGCCCCCGCCGCCTCGCCGGTGCGGGACGACTATAATTTCGACAACGACCCTAACCAGCAGTTCTGATGAAGCTCATATACCGACTCCTTCTCGCTGCCGCGCTGTTCGCCGGTACCGTCATCTCTGCTTCCGCCCAGGGGAAATGCCTTCCGTCCCGTTCGGACGGGGTTGCCCCCTTCGCCTCCGGGGAATCCATCGTGTTCAGCGTTTCCTATAACTGGCATGCTGTCCAGACCGATGTCGCCCGCGCGGACCTGTCCGTGGACCAGACGACCCTGAACGGGGAAAAGGTGTGGCACACGAAGATGGCCATGAAGACGGCGCCTTTCTTCGACGTCTTTTTCAAGATCCGGGAGACCTTCGAATCCTGGTTCGCACTGAAGGGCGTGGAACCCCGCCGTTTCCACCGGGATACCCGGGAAGGGGACTATACGGCCATCAACGACTATGTCTATGACCGGCCGGCCGGCAAGATCCATGCGGTCGTGAATTACCGGAACCAGGGGGAGGAAACCCTGGACATCCCCTATGGCAACTGTACTTATGACGTGACGAGCCTGTTCTACTTCGTCCGGCAGATGGATTTCGGGAACCTGAAAAGCGGACAGGCCTTTCCGGTGAACATTGCCATCGACCGGGAGGTCCTGGCCATGAAGCTCACCTATCTGGGAAAGGAAAACAAGTATGTCAAGGGGATCGGGACGGTCGCTGCCCGCAAATTCGGGATTTCCCTGAAGAAAGGCGAGGTGTTCGCGGGCGACCAGGATGCCATCCTCTGGTTCTCGGACGATGACAACCATATCCCCGTGGCGTTCATGGCTCCGCTCAAGGTCGGGGCGATGAACGGACGGCTGAAGTCCTATACCGGCCTGGCCCATCCTTTCACTGCCCTCATTTCCGACAAGAAAGTCAAATAGATGAAGGAGCAGGTCAGGCATACGGGCAAGGTCGTGGACATGAATCCGCAGTTCACCACGGTGCAGATCGTCTCGCAGTCCGCGTGCTCTTCCTGTCATGCCGCCGGTCTGTGTGGCATGTCCGAATATACCGAAAAGGCCATCCAGGTCCCGGCCGACCGCCATGCCACCTACCGGGTGGGGGATGAGGTCGATGTGGTCCTGGAAGCGTCCATGGGCATGAAAGCCGTGTGGCTGGCCTATTTCTTCCCGCTGCTCGTCCTCCTCGCCGTCGCCCTCGGGCTCATCGCCCTGGGGGTGCACGAACTGTGGGCCGGACTGGCCGGCATCGCCGCCGTGGGCCTGTGGTATCTCGCGATCTGGCTTTTCCGGGACCGGCTCCGCAACGAATACATCTTTACCATCCATACGAAATAAACTCTAACCAACCCTTATATGACAAGTACCATCATCTGGACCATTGCGATCATCACCGTCCTCGGACTCGTGCTGGCGCTCGTCCTCTACCTTGTGGCCAAGAAGTTCAAGGTGGAGGAGGATCCGCGTATCGACGAGGTGGAGAAGGTGATGCCGGGCGCGAACTGCGGCGGTTGCGGCTTTGCCGGCTGCCGTGCCTTCGCCGAGGCAGCGGTCAAGGCACCGAACCTGGACAACAACTATTGTCCGGTGGGCGGGAACGACGTCATGGCGAAGGTTGCGGCGATCCTCGGTTACGAGGTGAAGGCGAAGGCCCCCCAGGTGGCCGTCGTCCGCTGCAACGGAACCTGCGAGAACCGTCCCAAGGTCAATGAGTACGACGGCTTCGCCTCCTGCAAGGTGAAGGCGGCCCTGTACAGCGGTGACACCGCCTGCGCATTCGGCTGCCTGGGCTGCGGGGACTGCGTGGAAGCCTGCCAGTTCGGCGCCCTCTCGATGGACCCTGCGACCGGTCTCCCGGTCGTGGACGAGTCCAAGTGCACCGCCTGCGGGGCCTGCGCCAAGGCCTGCCCCAAGCGCATCATCGAACTCAGGCCCAAGGGCCCGCGCGGCATGCGCGAGTATGTCTCCTGCGTGAACCACGACAAGGGACCCGCGGCCAAGAAGGCCTGCGCCGCCGCCTGCATCGGCTGCGGTATCTGCGTGAAGACCTGTACGCACGAGGCCATCATCCTGGAGGGCAATGTCGCTTACATCGACCCGGCCAAGTGCAAGCTCTGCCGTGAGTGCGAGGCGATGTGTCCGACCGGCGCCATCCACGGGGTGAACTTCCCGAAGCCCCTGGACAAGGAGGCCGTCAAGGCCCGTATCAACGAACGCAAGAAGAAAGCCGCCGAAGCCGCTGCCGCGGCCAAGGCTGCCGAAACCGTCAAGGAGGACTAAGCTATGGGTAAAAGCACATTTTCCATCGGCGGAGTCCATCCGCACGACAACAAGATTTCCCGCGAATGCGCGATCGAACAGCTCCCGCTGGCTCCGACCGTGTATCTGTCCATGTCCCAGCACATCGGCGCCCCGGCGAAGCCCGTCGTCGCCGTGGGGGACAAGGTGAAAGTGGGCCAGGTGGTCGCCGAACCGGGCGGCTTCGTGTCCGCGTTCATCCACTCCTCCGTCTCGGGAACGGTCAAGTCCATCGGCCCCCGCAAGGACCTCGCCGGCAATCCCCAGACTTGCATTGAAATCGCCGTGGAAGGCGACGAGTGGCTCGAAGGCATCGACACGACCGACACGCTCGTCACCGAGATCCCGGCCGACAACAAGGCCATCCTCGACAAGATCCGCCTCGGCGGTGTCGTGGGTCTGGGCGGCGCTACCTTCCCGACGCATGTCAAGCTCTCGCCGCCTCCGGGCTCCAAGTGCGAGCGCGTCATCATCAACGGCTGCGAATGCGAGCCGTACCTGACGTCCGACTACCGTACCCTTCTCGAGAAGGGCGAGCAGGTGGTCGTGGGTGCCGCGATCCTGAAGCAGGTGATGGGGAATGTCCCCTGCACCATCGCCATCGAGGAGAACAAGCCCGAGGCCATCGCCCACATCCGGGAGGTCATCGCCAAACTGGGTTATGAGGGCATCGAGGTCATGGTCATGAAGATGATGTATCCGCAGGGCGGTGAAAAGCAGCTCATCGACGCCGTCATGCACCGCCAGGTGGGTTCCGGCGCCCTGCCCATCAGCGTGGGTGCCGTGGTCCAGAATGTCGCGACGGCCCTCGCCGTCTATGACGCGGTCCAGAAGAACAAGCCCATCGTGGACAATTCCGTGACCGTGACGGGTGCGTGCGCGCCGAAACAGGCGAACCTGCTGGTGCGCGTGGGAACCCCGCTCCGCTATATCCTCGACTATCTCGGCGGCGTACCGGAAGAGGCTGCGAAGGTGATCTCCGGCGGTCCCATGATGGGCCGTGCCGTGGCAAACCTCGACGCCGCTACGGTCAAGGGAACCGGCGCCCTCCTGCTCCTCACCGAGAAGGAAACCCGCCGCGCCCCGGCTTCCGCCTGCATCCGCTGCGGCAAGTGTGCCGATGCCTGCCCGATGGGCCTGGAACCGTTCCTGCTGAACCGCCTCGTGAAAGCGAACGACCTGGAACAGCTCGAGAAGAACGCCGCCCAGGACTGCATCGAGTGCGGCTGCTGCCTGTATTCCTGCCCGGCGCACATTCCGCTGCTGGACAATATCCGGATGGGCAAGGGTGCCGTCCTCGGCGCCATCCGTGCCCGTGCCGCGGCCGCGAAGGCCGCTGCCGAAGCCGCGAAGAAATAGATTTTTCGGCAAGCTCAAAATGACAAAGTATGAGTAAACTGATCGTTTCCCCTTCACCCCACATCCATTCCAAGGACTCCACCCGGTCCCTGATGCTGGATGTCGTGATCGCGCTCCTGCCCGCGGTGCTCTGCTCCTTCGTGTTCTACGGATGGAGGGAGATCCTCGTCATGGCGGTCAGCGTGGGCTCCTGCCTCCTGCTGGAGTGGGCCATCACCCGTTATATGCTCAAGAAACCCAGCACGCTCGGCGACCTTTCCGCCGTCGTGACAGGTATCCTCCTGGGCCTGAACCTGCCGTACACCACGCCCTGGTGGGTCGTCTTCATCGGTGCGGTCGTCGCCATCGGCGTCGCCAAGATGACCTTCGGCGGACTGGGCCAGAATATCTGGAATCCCGCCCTGGTGGGCCGTGTGTTCCTGCTGGTTTCCTTCCCGACTTACATGACCACCTGGAGCGCCCCGCAGGGCCTCTTCGGGGCCGATGCCGTCACCGGAGCCACCCCCCTCGGCGCCATCAACGAAGGCCTGATGGGCGGCGCTTCCGTGAAGGACATCATGGCGCAGCATGGCTACGACTATGGCCAGATGCTGTTCGCGAACATCGGCGGCTCCGCCGGTGAAGTGTGCGCCATCGCCCTCCTCGTGGGCTTTATCTACCTGTGCTGCCGCCGCGTCATCAAGCCGTGGATCACCCTGAGCATCTTCGCGACCGTGGCAGTCACCGCCCTCATCTTCTGGGGCGTGAATCCCGACCGCTTCACCGGTCCCGTCTTCAACCTCCTCACCGGCGGTCTCATCCTCGGCGCCTGCTTCATGGCCACCGATTATGTGACCTCCCCGATGAGCATCTGGGGCGGCGTCATCTTCGGCGTGGGCATCGGTTTCCTCACGATGATGATCCGCTACTTCGGATCCTATCCGGAAGGCGTTTCCTTCGCGATCCTTGTCATGAACTCCTTCGTTCCGCTGATCAACATGGCTTTCAAACAGAAAAAATTCGGGAGGAAGTAAGATGGCAGCCGTATCGAATCTCAAGAACATGGTGATGGTCCTCGGCCTCACCTGCCTGCTGTGCTCCGCCGTCCTCGGCGGTGCCTATGCCCTCACGAAGGAACCCATCGACGCCGCGGCCAAGGCGAAGACCGACAAGGCCATCGGCGCGGTCCTTCCGGCCTTCGACGAGACTTCTTACGAAAGTGTCGATGTCGATGGCAAGACCTACAACTACTACAAGGCCGTCAAGGGCGGGGAAACCGTCGGCTATGCCGTGGAATCCTCCGTCGTGGGCTTCGGCGGCCCGCTGTCCCTGATGGTGGGCGTCACGCCGGACGGCATCGTGCACAACACGTCCGTCCTTTCGCACGCCGAAACCCCGGGTCTCGGTGCCAAGTGCAACACCGACGCGAAATTCATGGCCCAGTGGGAGGGCTTCGACCCTTCCGCGAAGATCCTCTCCGTCAAGAAGGACGGTGGTGACGTGGACGCCATCACGGCTTCCACCATCACCTCCCGCGCCTACACGGAGGCGGTGAAGAACGCCGTGGACGCCGTCAAGAAACTGGAGGAAAACGACCATGAGTAAGAACTTGAAACTCATTACCGACGGTCTGGTCAAGAACAACCCGACCTTCGTCCTGCTGCTGGGCATGTGTCCGACGCTGGCTACCACCACCTCGGCCATCAACGGCCTGTCGATGGGCCTGGCGACCCTCTTCGTCCTCGTCCTTTCCAACATGGCCATCTCCCTCATCGCGCCGGCCGTGCCGGACAAGGTGCACATCCCGGTGTATATCGTGGTGATCGCCACCTTCGTCACGCTCCTGCAGCTGCTGATGCAGGCCTACACCCCGTCGATGTACGAAACCCTGGGCCTGTTCATCCCGCTCATCGTGGTGAACTGCATCGTCCTCGGGCGTGCGGAAGCCTTTGCGAACAAGCACGGCGTCCTGGAAAGCGCCTGTGACGGCCTGGGCGTCGGCCTCGGCTTCACCTGCTCGCTCACCGTCCTGGGCCTCGTCCGCGAGATCCTGGGCTCCGGCTCCGCCTTCGGATTCAACTTCATCGGCGGAAACGACGGCATGCTCGCCTTCGTCATGGCTCCGGGCGCTTTCCTGTGCCTGGGGTACCTGATGGTCCTGTTCAATAAGTTCCTGAAAAAAGACTAAGCACCGGTTATGGAGTACTTCCTTATCATCATTTCGGCGATTTTTGTCAATAACATCGTCCTCGCGCAGTTCCTTGGAATCTGCCCCTACCTGGGTGTCTCCAACAAGCTTTCGACGGCCTCCGGCATGTCGATGGCCGTGTGCTTCGTCATCACCCTCGCCACTCTGGTGACTTACCTCATCAACCAGTACCTGCTCGTTCCGTTCCAGCTCGAGTTCCTGCAGACGATCGCCTTCATCCTGGTGATCGCCGCCCTCGTGCAGATGGTGGAGATCGTCCTGAAGAAGGTGAGTCCCTCCCTGTACCAGGCCCTCGGTATCTTCCTTCCCCTGATCACCACGAACTGCGCCGTCCTCGGCGTCGCCATCACCGTGGTCACGAAGGAGTTCACCTTCGGCCTTCCTTCCCACATGCTGAATCTCGGTGAAGCGCTCGTCTATGCCTTTGCGACCTCCCTGGGCTACGGCCTCGCCATGGTCATCTTCGCAGGCATCCGCGAACACCTGGCCCTGAGCGACGTTCCCAAGGCCTTCAAGGGCGTTCCGATCGCGCTCGTGAGCGTGGGTATCCTCGCCATGGCCTTCATGGGCTTCAGCGGCATGGTAAAGTAAAACCTTAAAATAGTGTTAGTAATGAAGAAGAGTTTATTGATTGTGGTGGCCCTGCTGGGCCTCTCCATCGCAGCCGTGGCCCAGCCTAAGGCCATCGGTGTCCGCGGCGGCCTGTTCGGCCGTGCGTTCGGCGGTGAGATCAGCTACGAACACTGGCTCACGCTGTTTGACAACGACTATGACTTCGTGGAGGCCGAACTCGGCGTCTTCGGCGGCAATGGTTTCAAGGCCAGCGCCATGTACAACTTCACTTTCGCCCAGCCGGAGTTCTCCGACCGGGGCGAGTGGGCGTTCTACGCGGGTCCCGGCGTGGTGGCAGGATATGGCACCGGTACGAGGATCGACGATGCGGGCAACCCCTATGCAAAGTCCGCCCCGTTCCTGGGCCTGGCCGCACAGTTGGGCCTGGAGTACACCTTCTGGTTCCCGCTCCAACTTTCCGTGGACTTCCGCCCGACCTTCATGATTCCCGCCTTCATGAACCGGAACAACTGGTACGGTCTCGCCCTGTCGGCCCGGTACGCGTTCTAGTCCGCGAGCCAGGCGTCGATGTCCTTCTGGATGCGCCGGGCGACCCTCCGGGTCTTGCCCACCGGCCGGGAAGGATAGACATCAGTCTTCTGGTTCCAACCCTCTTCGAAGGCTTTGAGATCCGTCTCGAAGCCTTCTTCGTTGAAGGGCCGGTCCTCCCGGACGCTGGCGAGGGCTTCGTTGAACAGGATGTCCCAGCGGCCCTGGTAGTAGCCGCGGACGAGGCCGTTCCAGAGGCGGTTCGCATAGTCGTTGAGGATGGGGCCGCCCCAGATGGTGAGCAGGGTGCGGGCATTGCGCTCATAGTAAGCCTTTTCGGCTTCGTCCACGCCAAGGGCCCGGGCATCGGCGATCCACTTCCCGAGCAGGAAGTCGGGATGCGTGCCCAGCAAATCGTCGATATCGGCGAAAATCTGGTGGGACTTGTCCACGAGGGCCTCCATCTTCGGGAGGTCCTTCGCCTTGTAGGCGGCGGTGAATTCGTCCCGGACTTCCCAGAAATAGTTGGCCAGCCACTGGGAATAGAAGTTCACGAGGTCGTAGTCATAGGCGTCCCGTCCGGACTTGTGCCGGAGGAGTTCCTTGCAGCACTCCAGGAGCAGGTCCCTGTCATAGGAATAGTCCGGCTTGGTATAATAAGTCCCGTGGCCCTCGAAGGAGGGTCGGGCGTTTACCTGGGAGCCCAGGCCGTAATAGGCGCTGTCGTGGTAGATGCTGTCCACGAGGGTTTTCCAGGTCTTTTCCACGTCGGCATCGGCCTTCCCGTACCGGAGGCGGGCCCAGTCGCGGGTCCATCCGTCCACGTCGCCTTCCGGCATCCAGGGGCGCTCCAGCAGGTATTCGAAGATCTGCGGACTCACGTCGAAGGATTCCAAGGTGGAACCCACGCCGGTCAGGTTGTCCCCGGCTTCAGCCAAGGTACCGGAGAGGAGTTCCTCCATCTTGTGCAGGTCGCCGACCAGGGTGGTGTTGCCGCCGAAATTCCCCAGGTAGCACCAGATGTAGGGCTGGCCGTAGAACCCGTCACAGGTGCGCCAGACCTCGGCTTTCTCGCAGAAATAATCCAGCAGCACGAGCTTGTCCTGCGGTACGGCGGTCAGATAGGCGTTCAGCCTCTCCTGCGTCCAATTCTTGCGCTTATACCAGAACACCCAGCTCATCTGGAGCCAGCGGGCATCGGGGTCGGCCGCTTCCAGGGAAGCGTAGATGTGCTCCGAGACGGTCTTCAGGTACTCCGGCTCCCAGCTGGGCGGATCCATTTCATTGAAGGGGTCCACGCCGTAGATATGGTCCGTCCCGTAGAGGGCCTCCTGCTTTTCCAGGAAGCTCTTCTGGATCTTCGGGAAGAGGGGATCCTCCGAATTCAGGAAGAAGGTGGGCTCGAAACCGCACCAGGCGCTGAGGTTCTTGATGTCCGCTTCCGGGAACAGCTCGGCGATGCGGCCGGGTACATGGCCGGCGAATCCGGGCAGCACCGGGGTCATGCCCAGTTCCCGTTCCCGGGCAACGATCCGCCCCTGCAGGGCCTTCTGGCCTTCCAGCCAGGAGACGGGCAGCGGCCCCTGGAAGCCGTCCAGGTTCGCCATCCGGTGCCAGGGGAGGTGGGCCGGGCCGCTGAAATAGGCGCGGACCTCTTCGTCGGTCATTCCGAACTCCTTCCAGACTTCCCGCCACACGGCTTCCTGGCCGGTGATGGCGAGGGGCATCGTCACACCGTTCATCGCCATCCAATCGATGAAACGTTCCCACTGCTTCCACCCCCACCAGGGCATCGTATAGCCGTAGGTGCAGTAATTCAGGAAGAAGCGGTCATCCACCCGGGCCTCCCGCCGGACGGTTTCCTTTACGCGCGGCAGGCGCCAGGGCAGCTGGACGGGCTGGTCTTCGAACCAGGACACATGGACATGCGCCACGTGTTTGAGATACCAGTTCAATCCCATCGCCTGGGAGTTCACGTTGTTGCCGGTGATGCGGATCCTGCGTCCGGCCTGTTCCACCTGGAAGTAATCCTTGTCCGCAGGCGCTTCGACGAATTCGAAACGGGCGGCCTTCCGGCCCAGGATGCGGCGGGCGAGGCCGTCGGCCGGGGCGGCCTGGAGGAGCGTCGCCGCAAACAGGGCGGCAAGGAGGGCGAACTTTTTCATATTCAAAGGTTTTCGAGGGATTCAAAGTCGATTTCCGGTGCGGGGCCGCCGCCGGTGCGGGTGAAACGGGTCCCGTATGCCGTCTTTTCGTTGAAGAAACCGCAGTTCTTCAGCAGGAAGCAGGCACCGTCGGATGCACCGTACAGGTCTCCGCGCATACCGGTCCGGCCGGTGTTGTCGCAGGAGAACCGGGCCTCGGTGACTTCCTTCCAGGTCCCGTCCTTCATCCGGACCCACTGGTTGCCGAAACGGACGCTGCGGCTGTAGATGCTCGTGTTGGGGTCGAAGCACTCCAGGAAAGAGTATGCGCCTTTGTACCAGGTGTCGGTCTTTGGGCGCCGGAAAGAGGCGAGCAGGTGCCATTCCCCGGTTTCATCCCGGAAATAGCCCGTATAGTCGGTGTTCCCGTGCCCGTCCGGATGCACATGGACCAGGGTCCCGTAGGTCCGGCCCGGTTTCCAGTCGTAGTCCATGAAACTCTGCCCTCCGGAGCCTTCCCCGCCGAAATCCTGAGCCTTCACGCCGGTTCCTTTGCGGAGCGTCCGGATGCGCATGTCCTCCGGAATGGCGCCGGGATTGTCCGTCTGATAGGGGCTCCAGACGGAAAAGAGGACGGTATTGGGCCCGTCCGTATGGGTCTGGATGCCCATGTAACCTTCACTGAAGCCGGTAAGCATGTAGTAAGTAGCCGGGACAACGCCCTCTTCCGGGACTGTCGCTTCGTTGTAGAACCATTCGGCATCCCCGGACGGGAAATCGTAGAACAGGTGGACGGACGGTCCGCGCCGGTACCAGTAGCTGTCACCGACCTTGTCCTCCGGGGTATAGTTGAGCTCCCCCGAAAGGGCCGTTCCGCTGGCGTAGAAGCGGGAAATCCGGAAGAACTGAGCCCTTTCCGGCTTCGCGCCGCTTCCCTGGATGTCCACGCGGACATACCCCGGCTCCTTCACCTCGAAATCGCCGATGTCAAAGTTCCCCGGTTCCGTCACCCTGACCCGGTGGGCCTTTCCGTTGCAGGTGAAGGTGAAATCCGTGGACTGGGTGCCGGAGGGTTGCGCCGTCTGGAAAGCGAGGTGCAGGGTGCCTTTCCCTTCCGTCCGGAAAAACAGCGAAAGCACGGTGGCAGGGTCATTCCAGGCCTTCAGCGTACTTTCATAGGTGTCGATGACCTTGGGCGCCTCATCGTAAAAAGAACCGTTTGCGGCCGTGACGAAGACGTTTCCCCGGAAGGGGATGACGCGGGCGTCCGGTGCGGGTTCGAAGGGGGTGGCAGGCGGATTCCCGCAGGATGCGGCCACAAGGGCGGCGGGAAGAAGAAATTTGAATAAACGGTGCATAATCTTCCAATCTTGACCCAAAGGTAGTGATTCCCCCCCGGTTTCGGAAATAATTGCACGCTCCGGAGTGCACTTAATGCTAAAAAAACTTAACTTTGTGAGAGTGTAAATGAAAAAACGACAATTCGACCAACTTATATCCTAACTGTTTTCCGTATGAAAAGATTCTTAATCGCGATCTTGTTCCTGGCCGCCGGTGTGGCTGCCTGGGGACAGACGACGGTGCACGGCGTGGTCCAGGACCCTGCCGGCGTTCCCATCGTCGGAGCAGGAATCCTTCAGGCCGGATCCTCGACCAACGGCGTCGTTTCCGACCTGGACGGTACTTTCGTCATCAGCGTGCCTGCCAACGCATCGCTGGATGTCTCCTGTGTGGGCTATGTGTCCAAGCAGGTTCCGGTAAACGGACAGACCCGTCTTACCGTCGTCCTCGAGGAGGACGCAGAAATGCTGGACGACGTCGTGGTCGTCGCCTTCGGTAAGATGAAACGTGAGGCCTTCACCGGCTCGGCGGGCGTGATGAAGTCCGAAGAACTGGCCAAGGCACAGGTCTCCAACGCTACCCAGGCCCTGGCAGGCCGCGTGGCCGGTGTCCAGATCAACAACACCTCCGGCCAGCTGGGCAGTTCCCCGTCCATCACCATCCGCGGTATCGGTTCCTATTCCTCCGATACGTCCCCGCTTATCGTCGTGGACGGCATGCCTTACGACGGTGACCTGAACCTCATCAACTCCGCCGATATCGAGTCGATGACCGTCCTCAAAGATGCCGCTTCCAACGCGCTGTACGGCGCCCGCGGCGCGAACGGTGTGATCATGATCACCACCAAGCGCGGCCAGGCTGGTGACGCGAAGGTCACGTTCGATGCCAAGTGGGGCGTGAACACGAACGCCCTGCAGCTGTACAACACTACGAATACGCAGCAGTTCTACGAGACCTACTATAAGACTATCTACAACCAGGCGATCCTGGACGGCGCTTCCGCCGCCGACGCCCATGCCAAGGCGAACAGTTATGTCCAGGGTTCCTCGACCGGCCCCGGTTACATGGTTTATACCGTCCCGCGCGGAGAGGATTTCATCCTTCAGGGCGGCACGATGAACCCGAAGGCTTCCCTCGGCGCCTTCCATGTCTATGACGGCCAAACCTTCTGGCTCCAGCCGGACGACTGGGAGAAGGAAGGTCTCCGGAACGGATTCCGCCAGGAGTACAACGTCTCCGTGACCGGTTCCGTCGCCAGCAAGCTGAACTATTTCGCTTCCCTCGGTTATTTGGACCAGCAGGGTATCCAGGAGGGTTCCGACCAGGACCGTCTGACGGCCCGCCTCTCCGCCGACTACCAGGCCAAGCCCTGGCTCAAGGTGGGCGGTAATTTCAACTATACGAAGTATAAGTATCACAATACTTCTGAAGGTACCCTGAACGCCGGATTCATCTGGCAGACCATCAAGACGCAGGCGCCTGTGTATCCGGTGTGGCTGCGTGATGGCAACGGCAACGTCCTCATCGACCGCTGGGGCGAACCCCGCTATGATTTCGCCCAGTCCTATGGGCTCAACCGGGCGGGCGGCACCGGCGGCAACTCTATCTTCGGCAACAAGTACGCTTCTTCCGGTACCGACGGAAACGCATTTACCGTGAGCGGCTTCGCCGATTTCAAGCTGATGGACGGCCTGGTATTCACGGTCAACGGCAGCGCCTATGACTACGACCGCCGGTACACCTATACCGACAGCCCCTTCGTAGACTACTACACCTCCAGTTCCGACAACGGCTACTTGTCCAAGAGTTCCACCCGGACCTACACTTACAACACGCAGCAGCTCCTGAATTACAACAAGACGTTCGGCCTGCACGAAGTCAGTGCGCTGCTCGGTCATGAGTACTACAACTACAAGTACGAATACATGGCTGTGGCCGGCAAGAACTTCGGTATCGACAACGCTACCGAGCTGGGACAGGTCCTGGAAGTGGATCCGAATCCTTCCAGCGAGTCTGCCACCTATAACGTGGAGGGTTACTTCTCCCGCCTGATGTACAACTACGACGGCCGCTACTATCTGTCCGGATCCTACCGCCGCGACGCTTCCTCCCGTTTCGCGAAGGATCATCGCTGGGGTAACTTCTGGTCCGTGGGCGGCGCCTGGGTCCTTTCCAAGGAGCCGTGGTTCCACAGCAACTGGATCGACTTCCTGAAGTTCAAGGCTTCCGTGGGCAGCCAGGGTAACGACAACATCGGTTCTTACATGTTCGTGAATACCCGTACGATCGTGGATGCCGGCGGCGAACCGTCGTATCCGCGTCGCCAGAGCGGTACCGAGGACATTACCTGGGAGACCAACACGAACTGGAATACCGGTTTCGACTTCGAGCTTTTCAATCGCCGGCTCACCGGCAGCCTGGACTATTTCTACCGGGTCACCTCCGACATGCTGTTCGAGATCGAGGTCCCGCCGACCTATGCGACCGGCAGCTATTGGACCAACATGGGCGATATCCGCAACCGCGGTATCGAACTGGACCTGCACTGGCTGGCCGTCCAGAAGAAGAACTTCTCGTGGAACATCGACTTCAACCTCTCCCATGTCCGCGACAGGATCCTCCGTCTGCCGGATGACCTGAAGACGATGGACGTGGACGGTCACGGCGGTTTCGTGAACGAAGACGGCTCCTTCATCTCCAAGTACCGCTACTATGTAGGCGAAGGACTCCCGCTGTACACCTGGTACCTCCGCGAGTATGCGGGTGTGGACAAGGAGACCGGCGAAGCCCTGTACTACAAGGATGAACTGGATGAGGACGGCAACGTGACCGGAAAGGTTACGACGAAGAATGCGGATGAGGGCACTTACTACCTCAATGCCAATGCGATGCCGGACCTTTACGGCGGTCTCGGGATGAGCTTCCAGCTCTATGGGTTCGACCTGTCGTTCAACCTCACCTACCAGTTGGGCGGCAAGGCGTACGACTATGCCTACCAGATCATCATGCACAACGGCAGCGGCAATCAGATCGGTACAACCTGGCATACGGATATCCTCCGGGCCTGGACGCCGACGAACACCGACACCGATGTTCCTCGCCTGAACCAGTCCGATGTCTATACCAGTTCCCGCTCCGACCGCTTCCTCGTGGATGCGAGCTATCTGAATTTCCAGAACGTGAACTTCGGCTACACCTTCCCGTCCAGGCTGACCCGGAATGCGGGCATCAGCAACCTGCGCCTGTATGTGTCTGCCGAAAACCTGTTCTATCTCTCAGCCCGCCGCGGTTTCGACCCGCGCTACTCCCTGGCCGGCTACAACAATATGTCTTCGTACAACCCGATCCGTACTGTTTCCGGCGGTATTTCCCTGACTTTCTAAAAGGACAAGACCATGAAAAGATATATTGCCATCCTTTCGACCCTCGTTGCCGTCCTTGCCACGTCCTGTATCCAGGAAACGATTCCCGGGGAGGACTTTGTGACGGATGACCAGCTTGCTTCCTCCGAAATCGGTGTGAAAGGTCTGATGAATGCCGTTTATACGACCCTGGCCAGCGTCAATCCTTTCGGTGACGGCCAGATGTCATACGGAGCCATGAAGCAGATGCTGGACCATGGAACCAGTTCGCTCCTGAATCCGGGCTACAACGGTTTCAATACCATGTTGCAGTACTCCTACGGCAACTTCTCCTATGCCAACCGTTCCCGCTGGCCTGTTTATCTGTATTATACCTACATCCGTGCCGTCAATGACATCATCGGCCTGTATCCCGAGGATGCGGAGCTGACGGACGTCCAGAAGGGGTACGTGGGCCAGTGCTATGCGTTCCGTGCACTCTTCTATCTGGAAATCGTCCAGATCATGGAATGGAAGAAACCCACGGACGCGGTCATCACTCCGAAACTCACGCTTCCGACCAATGACCTGACAAACCTGGGCGTTCCGATCGTGACGGAAAAGACCACCGGTGCAGAGGCTTCAAACAATCCCCGGGTGACCGTAGATGAAAACTACGACCTGATCCTTTCCGACCTGGCGAAGGCCGAGGAACTCCTCGCCGGCTTCACCCGCACGGACAAGATCCAGCCAGACCTGGGCGTCGTCTATGGCATCTATGCCCGTGCCTACCTGAATCTGGCAACCCGTGCCAAGACCCTGGCCGCCAAATACACCGACGAGGCTGACCTCTGGCAGAAGTGCTACAGTTATGCCCAGAAGGCCATCGAGACCTCCGGCTGCACCCCGCTTACCGAGGAACAGTGGACCGATCCGGTGAACGGATTCAACAACCGCAATTCCCAGAATTCCTGGATGCTGGCCTACTCGGTGTCCGAGAACAATGCCGCTGCCATCACCACCGACTGGAATCCGGCCAACACCTTCGGTACGGAAACCAACTACATCGTGTACGGCTGGCGCGTTGGCCGCGGTCTTGCACGCCACTGGTACGAGCGCCTCTCCGACAATGACTGGCGCAAGAAGACGTGGCTGTCTCCGAACTTTTTCTACGAGTCCACCAACCAGCGGGCCGGCGGTGAGTACCTCATCGAACGGGATGCCTCCGGCAAGTTCATCAACAACAAATGGAGCGTGTCCGGAGACAACACCTCCAACGAGCAGGCAGACTGGTCCGACGAATATACCGGCCGCCTGAATGACGGCTACAAGTATCCGCTGAACAGTTCCGCATCCTGGATCCGCAAGCAGGCCAGTGTCGCGAACGGCTTCCTCGGATGGCCGTGGCTGTACCTGAATCTCAAGTTCCGCCCGCACAACGGTGCCTGCTTCGACGTCAATGTGGGTGGCGCCATCGACTTCCCGATGATGCGCGTGGAGGAGATGTACTTCATCAAGGCGGAGGCGGCCCTCCATACGCAGGGCGTCGGTGCGGCGAAGAGCGAGCTCGAAGCGATCGTCCGCACCCGCAACAGCACCTATACCTGCGACAAGTCCAACCCGGACGACGTGCTTGAGGAATTGATCTTCCAAAAGGACATCGAATTCTGGGGCGAAGGCGTCAACTACTTCGACGACAAGCGGCTGGAAAGAGGCCTGTATCGTGCTTACTACGGCACTTCCGTGACCCGTGTGCAGCAGCTCATCAACTGCGACGGCGTGTTCCCGGGCTGGACGCCCGGCTTCCCGCAGGCCGAGATGAATGCCAACCAGGCCCTGCTGGAATACAATACGCCCATCAATGCGTACTCCAAATACCAGACCTGGACGGACCTGACCATCGCGTCGTCCCACTACGGCGACCCGCTGGACCTCTCCACGCTGAAGTTCTAACCCTTAAAGCATGAAAGTCATGAAATTCAACAGATTATTCATACTTGCAGCCGCTGCGGCCACCCTGCTTGGGGTGACTTCCTGCCGGGACAGCGAAATAGCGGGCGGGAACGCCGGCGGCGACGCTGTCGAGAGCTCCGACTGCTTCTTCATCGAGCAGCAGCTGGCCTATAACCTGACTTCCAATCCCACGATCATCGTCCCGGTCGCCCGTCTGGCCAAGGGAGCCGAAACCGTCGTGAACGTGAATTCCACGGGATCCAGCCAGTTCACCGTCCCTTCCTCAGTCAAGATCGAGAACGGCAACCGGATCGGCGAGATGGAACTCACCTATGACCCCAAGTCCCTGACCTTCAACGAAACGTATGAGCTGGATATCACGATTTCCGACTTCAAGTCCATCTATGGCTACGAGAAGGTCCATGTGATCATCGAGTATCCGACATCCTACTTCGAGTACGGTGCCGGCACCATCAATGAAGGCTGGTGGGGTGAAGTCGAGCAGAAGACAATGTTTGTCCGCGATTACGCCGAGAACGTGTATCAATGCTACCTGCCGGAGTGTTGGGGCCATGATACCGGTCCGGGCTATGACGTGCAGGACTATGTCTTCTTCTGGAACACGGCGACGAACAAGGTCTATATCCCCGTCCAGTACATGGGCTACCAGTCCATCGGCGACCAGGGATCCATCGCCTGCAAGTTCGGCGGTCCGGACTACAAGGTGGGCAGTGCCGACTGGATGTCCTACATCGACAAGCACTACGCCCAGATTGGCTGGTCTCAGCCGCATTACGATCCGGCCAAGCGGGCTTTCTACCTGTCCGATTCCGCCGCGATCAGCGCGGATACGGGCGAAGTGGTGTACGGAACGGCCGGTACGCCGGATGTATTCTTCCTTGACTGATGAAGAGAATCCTTCTGATTGCAGCCGTCGCCGCCCTGGCGGCGGCTGCTTGCACTCCGAAGGGTCCGGCGGACCCGGAGGTGGAAGCGGCGAAGGCGCTGGCCGTGCGTGTCGCGGGGCCGGAGCACGCCCGCCATTTCGTCTTTGAGAAAGCGGAGGGGGAGGGCGACTTCTTCCGGCTCGAGCAGCGCGGGCGGAAGCTCGCCGTCATCGGCAATGACGCGAACTCCATGGCCGTGGGGCTGAACCACTATCTCAAGTACTACTGCCATGTGGAGTACGGCTGGCTGCTCGGCGATACGTTCACGCTTCCGAAGAAGTTGCCTGCCGTGCCGGAGCCCGTGGAAGCATCGGCCAGGGTGAAAGACCGTTTCTTCCTGAACTACTGCACCTACGGGTACACGATGCCCTGGTGGCAGTGGGCCGACTGGGAGCATTTCATCGACTGGATGGCCCTGAACGGAATCAATCTCCCGCTGGCCATCACGGGCCAGGAGTCCATCTGGTACCAGATCTGGACCGAAATGGGCTTGACCGACGAGGAGGTACGGAATTACTTCACCGGCCCGGCGCACCTGCCGTGGCACCGGATGCAGAATATCGACCGCTGGTTCGGTCCTCTTCCGCACAGCTGGCTGGACGGTCAGCTGGAGCTCCAGAAGAAGATCACGGCCCGGGAGCGCGAACTGAACATGAAGCCGGTCCTGCCGGCCTTCTCCGGCCACGTTCCGCGGGAGATCACCCGCCTGTATCCGGATGCGCCTGTCACCAAGAACGAGGACTGGTCCGGTTACCAGCCGGAATATGCTTGCACCTTCCTGGACCCGATGAGCGACCTGTTCACCGAAATCCAGAAGAAGTTCGTCCAGAAGGAGACGGAGATCTATGGAACGGACCATGTCTATGGCATCGACATCTTCAACGAGCTCACCCCGCCCAGCTGGGAGCCCGAGTATCTGGGCCGCGTGAGCCGGCAGGTGTACGAGTCCCTGGAGAAGGCCGATCCGGAAGCCACCTGGCTCCAGATGGGCTGGCTCTTCTACAACGAGCGGAAATACTGGACCGAGGACCGCGTGGAGGCCTATCTGACCTCCTTCCCGAAGGAAAAGCAGCTGATCCTGGACTACTTCTGCGACCGGCAGGAGGTCTGGAAACGGACGGAAAGCTTCTACGGTGTGCCCTATATCTGGTGCTACCTGGGGAACTTCGGCGGCAATACCGCCCTCGTGGGCAAGTTCAACGACCTGAACGAGAAGATCGAGAACGCTCTCGTGAACGGAGGCCCCAACATGAGCGGCGTCGGCGCCACCCTGGAGGGATTCGATTGCAATCCGTACGTGTATGAGTATATCTTCGAGAAGGCCTGGACGCTGCCGCAGCACAAGGATGTGGCCGTCTGGACCGAAGGACTGGCCGACCAGCGGGTCGGTTTCGAGGACCCGAAGGCCCGTGAGGCCTGGAAGATCCTCGTCGACAGCGTGTATGTCGACAGTTCCACGCCCGGACAGGCATCGTTCGTGAACCAGCGGCCCGCCATCGGGCGGACCAGGACCTGGTACGGCAACGCCCGGCTGCGGTATGACAACAAGTACCTCTGCGAAGCCCTAGGCCTGCTCCTGGAGGTGGACGGGAAGAACAGCGCCTATGCGTTCGACCTTGCGAACCTGACCCGGCAGATGCTGGCGAACCGTTTCGACGCCCTCAAAAAGCAATACGAGGCTGCCGTGGCGGAAAAGGACCGGGAGACGATGAAGTCAGTTTCCGCCGAGATGCTGGAAATCATCAGCGACATCGACCAGGTCATCGGCACGCACAGCTATTTCCTGGTGGGCAAGTGGATTGCCGATGCCCGCAGTTGGGGTCTGGATGACGGCGAAAAGGCTTATTTCGAGCGCAATGCCCGCAACCTCATCACTACCTGGAGCGACAAGGACATGCTCCTGAACGACTACGCTTCCCGTACCTGGAACGGCCTCACCGGGACCTTCTACAAGGTCCGCTGGGAGAAGTTCTTCGCTGCGGTGGATGCGGCGGTGGAGGCCGACGGCTCCTTCGACGAGGAGGACTACAAGGCCTTCTCCGACGATGTGACGACCTTCGAGAAGCAGTGGTGGGACGAGTGCCTGCACACCTTCCCGGCGCAGCCCGTGGGCGACGCCAAGGTCGTGGCAGCGCAGCTGTACGCGAAGTACAGGGACCGGATTATCTAGCGGAGAGCGACATCAGCAGCTGATACTGCTGGTTCACCGCTTTCGAGAAAGAATCGTCGAGGATGGCATCCGTCAGGGTGCCATCCTCCGTTTCTATGCGGAGGCCTTCGATGTGCCCGTAGGCGAGTTCCCGGAGTTGGTCCATGGACGGATACAGGTACAGGAAATTGGTCTCGTCGCGCGTCTGGGGGAGCGTGATTTCCTGGCCGCCTTCCAGAACGAAGGTGACGGGGGAGTCCGTCAGGATCGTGTATTTCTTCTCCGTTCCGAGCTGGAATGCGAGGTCGATGTCCTCCGCCGCGGTGGTCTTGTAGTAGAGGTGGCTCAGGATGATGTTGTACTTGAAGCGCTTCCCGTCGGCGACGAGGGGATTGGCCGCAGTCATGATACTGCCTTTCTGGTCGATGCGCCCGGCGGGTTCCGCCGTGAGGTCGATGGTCCCTGACGCCGCTTTTTCGATGGCTTCGCAGTGGCGTTTGAGGAGGGCGGAAAAGGCGTCGTCCTGGAAGTTGTATTGGAGGTAATCCTCCGGATCCCAGCCGATGGCCAATTCCAGGTCCTTGACTCCTTTCAGGAGTTTCTCCATGTCCTCGGGTTCCAGGGCATAGCGGAGCCGGTTCAGGTACAGGCCGTCCTCCAGCCGGGACTTGGTGGGATTGTCCGAGCCGATCTGGTCCGCCCGCACGAAGGCGCCGCCGGGCAAGGTGGCGGTCATCTTCACGCCCTTGGGAGCCGTGAAGGCCGTTTTTTGCCGAAGGTCGATGAACAGCTGGTACATTGAGGAACCGTCCTCGAAGCCCACTTTTTCCACGCGGGCTTCGAAGTCCTGACAGGATTCGGGAACGGTCGAGATATGGGTGATGCCGCCGGAGCGGTAATTGGTCCGGATCTGCTGTGCGGAAAGGGAGAGCACGCCGGCAAGGGCGGCGAGGGTTAAAAGCAACTTTTTCATATTCGTCTGCAAATATACACAAACGGTGCCGTTGATGGGAATTTTTTCGTAACTTTATCGCCACTGAAACAATAACCGACCATGTACCGATACCGCACTTCCGGCGACAAGTATGTCCTGAGCCTCGACAACCATGTGGAGATTTCCGCTGCCCTTGCCGCTTTCTGCAAGGACCTGGATATCCGCTGCGGGGCCGTCTATGGCCTCGGCGCCATTTCCGAAGCCACCTTCCGTTTCCTGGATCCCGCCACGAAAAAATATGTGGACAAGACCTTCTCCGAGCAGATGGAGATCACGAACCTCACCGGCAACATTTCCCGGAAGGAAGGGGAA
>OCTW011581109.1_pt1 | contig 32869 bp, 18 predicted proteins | sample 1539671 | NCBI WGS metagenome assembly OCTW01 (sample SAMN02144230, study PRJEB22623) | gut metagenome | biome: sheep rumen | host: Ovis aries | place: New Zealand | reverse complement strand
CCATGAGTATTCGTATTGTCTTGTTCTTTTCCATGTCTTTCACGATTTGTTGATGCTGAAACGAACAACGGTACCTTCGCCTTTCACGCTTTCGATGGAAATCTCTCCCCCCATCTTGTCAACGAGCTGCTTGCTGACGAAGAGGCCGATGCCGGTGCCCGTCTCGCCGCCCGTGCCTTTGTCAGACGAGGTCATGAACTGGAATATCTTCTCCAGCTTCTTCTCGGCGATGCCCATGCCGTCGTCCTCGACCGCGAGCCACACGCGCCTACCTTGCTCTTCGGCCTTCACGCGGATTTCGCCGCCAGGATAGGAGAACTTCACAGCGTTGCTAAGCAGGTTTTGGAGCACGAGGCTCACCGCGTTCTCGTCGTCGTTGACTGTAAGCGATGGCTCCACCTCGTTGACCACTTTCAGTGTCTTGGCATCAGCAGCCGCCATCTGCATCTTGACGCAGTCGTCAACCAAACGACTGAGATTAAATGTATTACGACTAACTTTACCATTTTCCAGTTCGCCCCTCACCCACTGCATGATGTTCCTCACGCGGTCGTCCAATCCCTCTGCCGACGAGCGCATCATCACCAAGTTAGCCTTGCGGTCGGTGTCGCTCATCGCGTCATAGTGGTTGGTCATCTGTCGGAGTACGGTGCAGATGGCCCCCACAGGGGTCTTCACGTCATGCGAAACGATGGAGAGCAACCTGTCCTTGGTCTTGTTGACGCGCATCAGTTCCTCGTTGCGTTTCTTGCGCACCATGGCCAGGCGGTACCAAATGACGGCAATCACACCGGCAAGCAAAGCGGTTATAGCTAAAATAATGACATACAATCGGTTCTGCTTTGTCTTGGCTTGCTCCAACGCCAGTTCGTGGTCTTTCTCCTGCATGGCATAACGCACTTGGTAGTCGCGGATGAGGTGCTGTTGGTGCTCGTTGAAGATGGAGTCGCGGAGCGTCATGCTGCGTTCCAGATAGCCCAAAGCCTTGTTGGGGTCGCGCTGGCGCACAACGGGATAGATGCTTTCGAGGGCTTCCTGAAGCACCTCCGTAAAATGGTTTTCCTCGGCGATGGCGATGGCATTGATGAAATCGCGCTCAGCCTCGGCATTACGTTGCAACTGGCTCTCGAACTGGCCGCGCTGCACATAGATGACAGACTCCATAAACACGTCGTCGTTCTCCTTGGCGACACTTAAGGCCTCCTCCATCAAGGCAAGACCTTCGTCGATCCTGCCGCTCTGGAAAGTGGCTTTCGAGAGAGCAGTCAGGCGGTTGATGATCTTGTGGGGCGTGTCGTGATAACGCTGCGAAAGATCGAGCGAACGTTGCGCAAAACTGATGGCCTCGCCCAGTTTCTGCGACCGCATTGCGCTATCCAACTTACCTGCCTCGGCGATGCGCACCTCAGCGAGGTTCTGGTAATAGGTGGCCAAGTCGAGATTGGAGGCGGTGTCAGCCACGTCCACCGCGCCAAGCATTTCGATGCACCGGCGATACATTTCCTCTGCCTGGCCATATTCGTTCATCGAGAGGTGAATCTCGGCAATGTTGTTCATCACATACCGCTTGTTGACATCAGCCATATCGCCGCCCAAACGGTCCATGATGTCGCTGCAACGGTTGTAGCACTCGATGGCCTTGTCGAACTGACCGAGGCGCTGGTAGGCATTGGCCAAAGTCATGTAGCAGCCTGCGAGGTTAAACAGGTCATCGATCTTCTCGTAATGCGCAATGCCGATTTCCGAATACATCACCACATGCCGGAAGTCCTCGTCGTTGAAGAAATGGAGGATCATCGTGCGCAGCAGCTTCAGCTTGATTTCGTCCTTGTCGGTGGTAGGCTCAAAGTTGGGCTCACGACCTATCACCTCATCGATGGCCACGGCAGCGCGATAGGCCACTTCTCCCCTATTGCTCTCGAACACACGATAGAGGCTGTCAATGTCTTGCGCCAAAACGGAAACGGCCAAGCCGAAAACCACACCTATTATTAATATGCACTTTTTCATTTTGTCATGAAGTTTCGTAAGCGACAGGCCATATTTTGCTTCACGTTGCCCGCAAAGAGCCATGAATCAGCGAAATGCAGGTTGCCATGAGGAAACATTCTTTCGTAGGCAGGAATGAAGACCATGTCGGGATCGAGGTCGGGACAGATGGTCGTGTGCTTGTAGAGATAGGTCTTAGTGATGCAAGGCACAATCAAGACACTGTCGCGGTTTTCGTTGTATTTGGCCATACCTAATTGATACTCAGCGGGAATGGTGTCGGAAGTGGCGTTCCAAACCGTCGGGTTGATGCCCACCACGTCGCCCCGCGACACGGAGGCCAAGGCAGCCGTATCGGTGGCCGAGTTGAAGAGGATGAGCTTGCCCGTTTCGAGGCTGTCAGTAGCGGGAGCAAGTTGGTCGGGATACTGTGCCAACTCCTCGGCAGTCACATGATAGCCAATGCAATAGGCGGCCACCATCAGTTGGCGTTGCTCATCGGTCATCCCGTTTTTCAGCAACTCGATGAGCACCTGCGAGCCTTGGCTGTGACCCACGAGGAAGAACGGCCGGCCTTGATTGCCATGGGCCATATAATATTGGAAGGCTTCCTTGACGTCTTGTGCGGCAAAGGCGGCGTTTTTCCGCAAAATGCTGTCAGGTTGGTTGTATGACTCGAAAATCATCTGGCGGTAGTAGGGCGCGTAGAAGTTGTAGTCGTCGTAAAGCATCTTGTTGAAGCGCTGGTTGCCGTTGGCTTCTTCCCTCACCTCGGCTTGCGTGATGTCGGCAAACCACGACGAGTCGTTATCGGCAAAGGAAATCGTCGATACGGTGGGATAGACATAAAACACGTCGGCAGGCTTGTCGGTGTCACCGAAGGCATACCAATAAGTGGTGTCGCCATAGTCGATGGCGGTGGCTTCAGGTTCCACTGGAGTTTTTGTATCGCAGGCGGCCAAAAGCAGCATCACGCCCAAAAGCAAACTATTTATCTTTTTCATTTTCAATAAGTTGAATCAAATTATCCAAATCAAGGTTTTCTGACTTCACGGTGACGCGGGCCTGTTCGTAAAACGGCAATCGCGACCCGTAGTGTTGGCTGACGAAAGCCGTCAGTTCCTCCTCGCTCTTGCCGATGGCCAAGGGACGTTTGCGCTTGGCATGGAGCAAACGGTCGACAACGGCTTTCTCGCTGATTTTCAGGAAGACCGTCAGGCCATGCTGGTTCATCCATTCCATATTGTCGAAATAGCAAGCCGTTCCGCCACCAGTAGCAACAATCACATTATCAAGGCTTTCCGTCGACTTCAGCACCTCCGATTCCAACTTGCGGTAGAGAGCTTCGTCGTATTTGTGGAAGAAGTCGCACACCGAAATACGGTATTTCGCCTCAAACAGCTCATCAGTATCGGCCACGTCCCAACCAAGACGGTTGGCGAGCCGCTTTGCTGCGGTTGACTTGCCCGCACCCATATAGCCGACGAGGTAAATCCGGTTCATGCTTTTTATTTACAGTTTATTTTGACTATGGCCTATGGCAAATGGCTGATGGCCTGCTTCAGCCCAAACGGAGCACTGTGTGCCCTTGGCAAAAGCAAGCCATCAGCCATAAGCTATTAGCCATAGTGATTATCAACTATCATATTATATTGGCAAATTTGCAGTTTCCCGTCGCCGTCGCGCAGATGGAAACCGTTGCCTTGGCAATAGCGCCACATCTTGCAACTTGCACATTGGTCGGTCTTCATCCATTTGCGGTCGCGGTAAGGCTGGAACTTGTTGGTCCACACGTCCCAGAAACTGTCCTTATAGATGTTGCCTTGGTGGTAGTCGCTGCGGATGCTGAGGCAGCCCGAAATGGAGCCGTCGGCCAGCACCGAAGCGATATTGATGCCTGCACTGCACGAATAGTAGTGGTTGCGCACCTCGCCTTCGTATTTGCCGAGGAAGCCGTCGCAGCCATAGTCGGCGCGGATCTTCCCCTCGAGGCGCGTCTGCTTGATGAACTCCATCATCTCGACGAACTGCGCATTGCTGAGCTTGAAGTCGGGCTCGTTGGCGGCGCGACCGAAAGGAAACACCGTGAACAAACGCCAACGGCGGATGCCCAACGAAATCAGGAAGTCGCGAAACTGGGGCAGATATTTGATAGTCCGTTGGTTGACGCAGGTGATGACATCCCAAGTGAGGCTCGGATGCTGTTTCATGGCTTCCACGGCACGGAGCACGTTCTTGTAGCTCATCGGGTTGCCGCGCATCCAGTTGTGGTCATCCTCGAAGCCATCGAAGCTGACCGCTATTGACTTGAGTCCCGCAGCGACAAACTCGTTGAGCTTCTCAGCGGAGAGCAACATGCCATTGCACACCATGCCCCAGACGAAGCCTCGCTTGGTAATCTCTTCGCCGCAATGCGCCAAGTCCTGCCGCATAGTGGGTTCGCCGCCCGTGGTAATGACCATCACCTTGGCGGGGTCTTGATGGGCACGCACCTCGTCGAGCACCTTGAGGAAATCCTCTAAGGGCATGTCGTCCTTTTCGGAGAGCATGCGGCAGTCGGAGCCACAATGACGACAGTTGAGGTTGCAGCGCAGCGTGCATTCCCAAAACAGCTGGTGCAGCTCGTGCTCATCGATGCGCTGTTGCAGCACCTGATGGTTGAGTTCGAGCATCACCTTCTTATAAAAACCGAGACGTTCACTCATAATCTTCAAACGTCGAAGCGGTTCACAGCGTGGGACTACCGTATAAGGTTTCAGTTGCGCCTTGATTAATCTTGCCTTGCGGAGCATTCAATTCATTCAATTCCTTGCGGACTGACTGAAGTTCATCCCTCATCCGTTGGGTCTCCTTGCCATATTCCTCGATGATTTCGGGCGAGCCGTAGACACAGGCCCCCTCGCGGCATTGCAGCGCCTCTTGGAGTTCAACGATGCGTTCCTGCAAGGCCACACGTCGGGCACTCTTTTCCAAATCCACGTTCTCGCCCAATTTGGCATTGATGGAATCGAGTTGGCTTCTGAGACGATAGGTCTCAGCACCATACCTGGCGATGATCTCAGGCGAGCCATACACAGCCGCGCCCTCGCGACGCGTCAGCATGTCTTGGATGGCGTCGCGCTCCTTGATGAGTTGCTTGCGTTCCTTTCGCGACAAGCCGTTGGTTGTGGTGCAAGCCGCCAGAAAGGCCAATCCCGAAAGCACACCGATGCAAACAGTTCGAACTACTTTTTTCATCTCAAAAATGTGTTATAACGCGGCAAAGATACTAATTTTCACCAAATGCAAGGAAAATGTTCATAAAAAAGGCAAGGTGGTTGATGCCTTCTCGGTTGCTGGTGAAAAACAGGCATACTTTTTGTAGGAATGTGTTTTTGGCATCAAAAACCTTTGTATTTTTGCCACGAAAATCATTAGGAACAACAACGTATTAAATCTATAACCAAAATGAAAAAAGCATTTGCAATCGTGGCTCTCGTGGCCGCAATGTTCGTTGCCGGAAAAGCGCAGGCACAAAACATGGTCTATGTGGGTTATGCCCCCGAAACATTCGTCGAAAGCAATTCCTCCTGGAATTTACAAGGCTTCGGCCTGGGTTTCAGCAAGAATGTCAACCTGACAAAAGGGCTTGGCGTGGCAGCAGGTGCCCAACTTAGAATGAACACAAAAAGTGGCGATGCCATCTTTGGCTTTGGCACAGGAAAGAGCACCCAATTACTGGTTGACGTTCCTATTTTGCTCAATTATGACATCAGCATCAACCGCGATCTTTCCATTGCACCTTTCGTGGGACCAATGTTGTCGCTCGCCGTTGTCGGCAACACCAAGACCTCAATTGCCGGCACCTCGCACACCACAAACTGGTATGGTGACAACAGCTCACTGAACCGTTTCAACCTTTATGCCGTGTTTGGCGCTGACATCAGATTCAGCAGCTTCAACCTGTTTGGCGGCTATCGTCTCGGTTTAATCGACCTCGCCAAGAGCGACTACTCCACGCTGAAAGCCAACGGTTTCTTCGTGGGCCTCGGCTTCAACTTCTAAGCCATCAAGCATCCGAACCTTAATAAAGGGACGTCATTCACACATGGCGTCTCTTTTTTTTACCCTCAAAGTCAAAAAAAGTTTTCAACAGTCCAATGTTGATAAATTGTTGATAAGTTAATGAAATTCAAAGCCTTTCATCAACGACAATTTACTACTTTTGAAACCTTGTTCGGAAACGAACTTATTCAAGTTAAATCATTAATTATCAAATAATTAAATTTCATTCGTATGAAACAAAAACTAACTATTTTGTTGACAGCGGTTTTGCTGTTGACCATGAATGCACTAACTGCATTAGGTCAAAACAACTATGAAAAGGTCACTTCCGCTCCATCCGACTGGAGTGGAGAATACCTTTTGGTCTATGAAAGCGATGCCACGACAGCTTATTGTTGGACGGGTGTTGATGCCGTGAACTGCTATGATGAACTGACAATTAGCAATAACACCATCACTGCCGACAATTTGGTCAGCATCACCATCGAATCAATGACAGGTGGTTATTCCATTAAAGTTAACGGTGGAACAAATGATGGTAAATACATTTATAGTCAAAACAACACCAACTCCCTAAAGTTCGATGATGCCCCTTCCGCCAACACTTTGGAATTTGATAATGATTGGGTAAAAATCACATCAAACACATGCATCATGCGCTTTAATGCGACTTCGAACCAGATGAGATTCCGCTACTATAAGTCTTCATCTTATACTAACCAACAACCTGTTCAACTCTACAAGAAAAACGATGGCACCCAACCCCAAGAGACCGTGGCCACCCCGACTTTCACACCCGAAGGCGGCACTTACACTGAAGCCCAAACCGTGAGCATCAGCTGTGCCACCGAGGGCGCCACCATCCGCTACACCACCAACGGCAGCGACCCCACCGAGAACAGCGCGACTTACCTTAATCCGCTCGACATCAACGAGACCACCACCGTGAAGGCCAAAGCCTGGAAAGAAGGCTATCTCGAAAGCGAAATTGCTGAAGCCACATTCACCATCGAGATTCCTGGCGACCCGCAAATGACCGTCTCGACCAACCAAATCGAAGGCTTCCAATATGTTTTCGGTGCCGGACCGTCGCAAACACAAAGCTTCACCGTTTCGGGCAGCGACCTGCAAGCCAACGTAACCATCACGCCCTCTCAAGAATTTGAAATCACCACCGAACCTAACGGTTTTTATTTCAACACCTTAAGCCTCAGCCCCACCGAAGGGGTCTTGGCCGAAAGAAGCGTTTACGTCAGAATGAAAGCCAACTTGGCAGTAGGTGCTCACACTGGCAGCATCACCCTCGTTTCGGGCGACCTCAACGCCAGCATCGCCTTGAGCGGCACGGTGAACGAACAGCCCGTGGCCGTAGCACCCACCTTCACGCCCGCCAGCGGCAACTACATCACCGCCCAAACGGTCAGCATCAGCAGCACGACCGAAGGCGCAAGCATCCATTACACCACCGACGGTACTGAGCCTACCGAAAACAGTCCGGTCTACAGCCAGCCCATCACGGTGAGCACCACGACCACCATCAAGGCCATGACCGTCGCTGCGGGCTACCAAAACAGCGCCGTCGCCGAAGCCACCTACACCATCGTTGAGCCTGTCGCCATCGCCGAGGCCCGCGCCTTGGCCGACAACGACTACGCTTGCGTGGAAGGCACGGTCATCTTCATCGACGGTCGCAACGTCTACATCCAAGACGCCAGCGCCGGCATCGACCTTTACATGAACAGCAACACGGTGCCCACCACCCTTGCCATCGGCGACATGGTGCGCACCTATGGCAAAAAGACCACCTACAACAACTTGGTTGAACTCACAGGCATCGCAGGCAACAACGCCAATGTGTTCGCCGTCGTCTCGACAGGCAACACGCTTCCCGAACCTGCCATCCACACCATCGCCGAAATCAACGACGATTTCAGCGGCAGCAACATGATTCAATCCACCCGCGTGACCATCGAGCAAGCCATCATTGGTGCCATCAACACCAACGGCAACACCACCCTCACGCAAGACGGCAACAGCCTCATCGTCTACCGCATCCCCAACGTGCCCGGCATGACCCAAGGCGACTGGGTGACTTTGACCGGCATCGTCAGTTGCTACAACGGCACGCTGCAACTGCGCGTGGCCAGTGCCGACGACGTGGCCTATACCCATCGTCCCATTCTCACCGTCAACCCCACTTCGCTCAGCGGCTTCACTTACGACTACGAGCAAGGCGGCCCTTCGGAAGTGGCCACTTTCCTCATTAGCGGCAACTATCTGACCGACAACGTGGCTGTCTATCCATCCGAGAGTTTCGAGGTGTCGACAATGCCCAGCTCGATGTTCCGCCCCGAGAACCCGGCCATGATTTACATCCCCAACTCAGGCCATTTCTACGACATCAACATCAGCGTCAGGATGAAAGCCAACCTTGAGGCAGGCGACTACAACGAACAGATCTATGCCGTTTCGGAAAACGCCGACACGCTGTTTATCAACGTCAGCGGCACCGTCACTGGTGGACAGCCCACGCCTCCGCCCACTCCCGTTGAAGGCAACTATGTGCGCATCAGCGACATCAGCCAACTGACCGAAGGCGCTTATATCGTCGTTGCCGCTCGCTTCGACGAGAATGCCAGCGACTATTACGCCATGACCGCCGCCACAACGGGCAAACCCACCGGCGTACTCTTCACCTCAGCCATGTCGGGAAATGATGAAGTGCTGCCCGCCACCATCGCCGACGAAGAAGCCACCTACTACTGGGTGGTCAACACCACTGCCAACGGCTACACCTTCACCAACGCCAACGGCGAGGTAATGGGTTACACCAGCGGCACCAACTTCGCCACTGGCGGCGACAACACCGAATGGAGCATCGAAAGCGCCACCTCTGGCGAGGCCACGATGGTACCCAACTATACGGGCTATATCATCACCAACGTAAACAACGAGTTGAGACACTTCGCCCTGAACAGCAGCCATAATTTCGGCCCGTACCATTCCAACAATCTGAGTAGCAGCGACTACAACTTCTACTTAGACATCTTCGTCAAGACCGAAGGCGGTGAACCGCCCATGCCAACGGTGGCCACGCCAACCTTCACCCCCGAAGCCGGCACCTATTTCGAGGAACAAACCGTAAGCATCGCCTGCGCCACCGACGGAGCCACCATCCACTACACCATGGACGGCACCGACCCGACCGAAAACAGCCCCGTCTACAGCACACCTATTAATATTAATGAGACCACGACCCTCAAGGCCATCGCCATGAAGGAAGGCTACGACAACAGCGCCATCGCCGAGGCCGAATACATCATCCAGACAGGTATGGTCGTCATCTTCGACCAAGACTGGGAAGGCGAGATGAACGGCTGGACCTTCGTGACCGTGGAAGGCAGCAAGCCTTGGACTGTCGAACAACATCAAGGCAATCACTACGCTTATGCCAACGGCTACAACGGCGGCGTCAACGAACAATGGTGCATCTCGCCCGGCTTCAACATGCACGATTACGGTGAGGTGTATCTAACATTCAGAAATGCAAAGAACTACACTGGCCCAGATTTGGAGTTGAAATACTCAACCAACTATGACGGTGTTGATCCGACAACCGCCACTTGGTGGACCTTCGACTACAACATGTCGCCGGGTTCTTACACTTGGGTTGAGTCAGGCGAAATACCGATCAGCATCACCCCCTATCCTGCCCACGACTGCTACATCGCTTTCAAATACACCTCAACCGAAACCGAGGCAGCCGCTTGGGAGGTGGACGACATTATGCTTGTGGGAACCACCTATGTGCCTAATCTCACTGTAACGCCTAATTCACTGTCAGGGTTTACGCATGTGGTTGGTGAAGGCCCTTCCGCATCGCAATACTTCACTTTGTCGGGTGTCAACATCGGCCCTGCCCCGGGTGGCGGCTCGACCGGCTCCGTCATCATCCAGTCCAACGAGAATGAATTCGAAGTGTCTCTCGACAACGAAACCTTCTCATCGCAGGTTTACATTGACGGCATCGATGGCACCTTGGAACCGACCCCGATTTATGTGAGAATGAATGGTCCAGCGGTTGGACAATACACTGGAACTATTGAAATCTCTGCCTCTTCATCCGACGAAACCTCCGTAGCTTTAAGCGGCACCGTGACCGAACAACCCGTTCCTGGCGGCGACTACGTGCGCATCAGCGACATGAGCCAACTCGTGGCCGGCAACCGCGTCATCCTCGCGGCACGCTACAACGAGACCGCCAACGCCTACCTCGCCGCAGCCAACACACTGACGAGCGGCAAGCTCACCACCACCGAGTTCACCAGCACGATGAACGGCGACGACGAAACCATCCCAGCCAGCATCATGGCTGCCGAGGATAGCTACTATTGGACCGTGGACGTGACCGCCGATGGCTACACCTTCACCAACGCCAACGGCGACATGATCGGCTACGGCAACAGCGGCACCAACTTCGTGATGAACGGCAACAAGACCGTTTGGACGATTTCGACGGGCGTTTCGGCTCCCGAGAGCTTGGTGCCCGAATACTTCGGCTTCAACATCGTCAACTTCGAGAGCGACACCCGCGCCATGGCTTTGCGTGTGACCGAGACAGAAAGCGTTTTGAAAGCCTACTCCACAGGCAACATGACCAGTGGCGAATACAATTTCTTCCTCGACATCTTCATGCAAGGCGAAGGCGGAACATGCACAGTGGCCGCCCCAACCTTCAGCCCCGAAGGTGGCACCTATTATGAGGCACAAGAAGTGACCCTCAATTGCAGCACGCCTGATGCTACCATCTGGTATAGCCTCATCTCAGGAAATGGCCCTTGGATCCCATACACAGAAGCCATCACCGTTGAAGAATTTGCATCCATCTGGGCCTACGCCGAGAAGGAAGGCTGCAACGACAGCCCTGTTGTCAATGCAGGATATGTCATCCAAACCGACCTCACCATCATCTTCAACCAAGACTGGGAAGAGGATTGGCACGGCTGGACCGAGGTGAGCGTTGCCGGCGACACCACCCATTGGACCATTGCCCAACATAACGGCAACCATTACGCCTATCTGAATGCTTACCAACAAGGCGTCAACGAAGACTGGCTCATCTCGCCCGCTTTCAACTTGGACAGCTACAGCGACGTGGTGCTGACCTTTGTCACCGCCAAGAACTACAACGGCTCCGACATCGAGGTCTACTTCTCCAACGACTACGACGGCGAAGACCCGACCACGGCCACTTGGGAGCAACTTGAATGTGAACTCTCGCAAGGCAGCTGGACTTGGACCGAATCGGGCGAAATCAGCCTTGACGGTTACAGCGGCACGAACTGCCATATCGCCTTCAAGTACACCAGCACCGAGACCGAAGCCGCTGGCTGGGAAGTGGACGACATTATGCTCGTTTCGGGCGGCGGCACCACCGATCCTTACCTTGTGGCCACGCCTAACGCTTTGAGCGGCCTGACCCACATTGTTGAGCAAGGACCTTCCGAGGCCGTGACCTTCACGCTCACGGGCGGCAACTTCCTGCCTCTGCCTGGCGGTGGCTATGGCGGCATTTACCTCAGCCTTGGCGACCTCATCTACAACGGTTTCGAGATGTCGCTCGACGGTGAGGAATACACCAGCAACACCTTGTACATCGAACTCGACGAAACCTTGACTCTCGAGCCTACCACTGTCTATGTCAGACTGTGGGGCGACACCATTGGCTCATACAGCGGTTCCATTTTGATTGAGGAGCCTTCGGGAGTCAACATTACCGTTTCACTTGCCGGCGAAGTGCTCAGCGGAAACGAACCTTCCATAGCATGGAACGATTTGCCGCATTATATCCAAGGCAACAATGGTTCCAATAACAACCGCGTACCTGTCGCCACATTCCTATGTCTCCAAAACCTTGAGCCTAACACAACCTACCGTTACACCAACCAATTCGTCGTCAGCGACGATGGCCCCGAAACGGCTGGCGCAGGCAATGTCATCTACGCCAATCTGGATGGTTTCTATCGCAGTACCAGCCCGAGCCTTGGCACTGAAGGTGGCTATGGCGAGTTCACCACCAATTGGGATGGTGATGCCTATGTATGGTTTGTCAACGAGCCAACAGCCAACGCCCGCTTCACACCTGGCAACCACGTCTATCTGCGCATCCGCATCAACGATGGTCATGACGGCACCACGGTTGCCCACACCTTAACTACTGAAAGCTATGCTACCGTAATCAACTTTGGCACTGAACACGGTGCCAACCAAGGATCAGCTTTCTATGTGAAGAGCAATGAGAACCCGATGACCTTTGCCCAATTATTTAGCGGGAATTGGGATCCCCAAAATCCTGACTCTCGTCCGATATTCGCCACTATCGTTGAGACCACAGGTGTAGATTTTGGCAATATCAACCAGTATGCCGACTTCTACAAGGAACATGTGGCTGGCAATGATGGTTGGTTTGGCGGTATCCTTCCCAACGACAACGAGTATGGCATCAACAAGATTTTAGTTTTTGACATAACGCACTATTGGTTCCAAGACTATTATCCCGTTGAATATAATGGCCAATGGGCACCCGAAGCCAATACCGTCAACCCGACCAATGGCCTCGATGAACCCATCTTCATCGACCTGACCTACGACGGCGTTGAAGAGCAAGAAACCGTCGCCAACGTGAAGGTTTGGAGCACCGACCATGAGTTTGTCATTGAGAATGGTGAAAGCACCCACTTCATGATGACCGTCTACAACATCCTCGGCCAGCCGATGATGCAACGCCAAATCAACGCGGGCAGCACCGAGCGCATCAGCCACAGCCTTGCCGCTGGCGTCTATGTCATCCGCATGGAGAACAACCTGAACAAGGTTTCCGTGAAAGTAATTGTTAAGTAATATATAGTTAGGTAAGTAATTCTTCCCCGCGAGGGGAAACAAAAAGTCCGGGAGCGTGGCTCTCGGACTTTTTTTGTGCTCTCACTTCTCAATGCAGTTTCGTCCGCTTGATTAAATAACTCGTCAAGACCTGATTGTAGTCCTTATTAATATCGGCCTCGACATAGTCGATTTGGTACTGGTAGCAATGGCGCAAAAGGGCTTCCTTGCGTTCGGCCATGATTTTCTTGTAGGCCTCTTGCACCTCTATGGGATTGAGTTTCAAAGTATCGCCCGTCTCCAAATCGACGAAACGGTACGGGCGATTCTCAAAGTCGAGGTTCTGCTCCAAGGTCGAGTCGAAGACATGGAACAGGATGACCTCATGCTTATTATATTTAAGGTGTTCCAACGCCTCAAACATCGGCTGGTAGTCGTCCAAGCCATCAAGCATGTCGGTGAAAATCACCACGAGGCTGCGACGATGCGTCATCTCCGCAATCTGGTGAAGGCATTGCGGTGTCGAAGTGGACTTTCTATTATTTTTGTCGTAGTCGTCAATCAGTTTTTCCAGCTCACTATAAATCAGTTTATTGTGAACCATGGAAGACTTCGCAGGCTCGTGGAATACGATTTTGTCGTCAAACAAGTCGAGGCCAACGGCATCGCGCTGGCGGCGCATCAGCTCCATGAGCGAAGCAGCGGCATAGATGGAGAAAAAGAGTTTGTTGGGATGATCGAAGTCGACCTTCTGCCTCACGGGAAAGCACATGCTCGAGCTTTGGTCGATGACGATCTGACAACGCAGGTTGGTCTCCTCTTCGTAGCGTTTGACAAAGAGTTTCTCCGTGCGGCCATAAAGTTTCCAGTCGATATGACGGATGGGCTCGCCCGTATTGTACAGGCGATGTTCGGCAAACTCCACAGAAAAACCATGGAAAGGACTCTTGTGCAAACCCGTGATGAATCCCTCCACGATTTGTCGTGCCAAAAACTCAAGGCTGCCGAACTGGGTCAGTCGGTTCCTATCAATTGAAAAAGACATGGATTTAACGACATAAGACAGAGGACTTAGGACGCGGAAGACACCAAGCCTCAAGTCCTCAGTCTTTTGTCCTCAGTCAATTTTATAAAAGCTTCTCCAATTTCTCCACAAACACCTTCTTCGGGGCGGCACCCACGTTCTTGTCGACGGGCTCGCCATTCTTGAAGTAAAGCACGGTGGGGATGTTCATGATGCCATATTTGCCTGCGGTGCCGGGGCATTCCTCGACGTCGCACTTCACGGCAATCATCTTGCCGGCATAGTCTTCCGAGAGTTCCTCGACGATGGGTTCAACCTTCTTGCAAGGACCGCACCAAGTGGCGCCAAAGTCCACCATCACAGGGAGTTCCGATTTCAGGACGACCTCTTCAAAACGGTCGTCAGTCATTTGAATTACTGCCATTTTCTTTTTCTGTTTAGTTTATAATGATTCTAATTTTCGGATTAAAGTGTGCAAAGATAATAAAAAAATCTGAAGTTCCTCAATCTTTCACCATTTTATCGATAGTTTCTATCATTTGGCGAGCGGGTTCAATTCTGGTTTCCAATTCTTCGGGTTCTGCATTAAAGGCACAATTATAATCGCTTTGCTCACGCATGGTTTGAAGTTGGTTATACAGTTTTCCAAACGTATCAGGCAACACCTTGGTCTTGATATAAAACTGACCAAACAAAGCATGTGAACCATGATGTGTAAACACTTGATGTCCATCGTGAATCAACAAAGCTGAAATAGCATGAAACACAGCGTAATACAACCTATTACACACGCCATTCCACAAGCCAGCCGATTTCAGAATTTCAACTTCCTGAAATGTGCGCCTTGCTCGCTCCATTTCCAACTGTACCATTGTCCTACGCTCTTCATCACTCAAACTCATACCAAAACGATTTTATCATGTTCGACATTTTTATAGAAAGGCAAAAAAGTCCAATTATTCCATTGGCTTTTGGAATAGACATGAGGGCTTATCTCCGCATTCAAATTCCAACCTAATTCACGGAAAAAGTATGCCAAATCGTAGTCATCTGCGGTAATACTCGCCTTGTCAAGCAAAATGAGCAAATCCCAATCACTACTTGCGTTTTCGTCGCCTCGCGCACGAGAGCCATAAAGCCAAAGTGAGCTGCCTTGGGGCAACACCGCTTGAGCCAATTGTTTAATTTTATCTATAACTTGACTTTTCTCCATACGAAACACCATTTCATTTTGCAAAAATACACTTTTTCTCCATCACCGCAAATCAAACTCCACAAAAGGCATCTTCTCGAAGAGCGGCAACACCTCCTGGGCATTCACGCCAGATTTGGCCGGGGTCATGTTGCATGATTTCTTGTCCAACGGGTCGTGGAGATGAATCTTATAGTTCTGTTTCCCAGGGTTTTTCTTGACAACATCAATAAAGCTCATCATGTCATCCTCGCTCATTTCGGCCACATTCAGCTTGACATAGATGGTCTTTGAGGTGCTTTCCAAGAGCGAGTCGAGCAACCGCACCTCGCTGAAACGCACCTCAAGTGATGCGGGTGCCACATTCGGGTCCTGGCCTGCCCTCGGGAAAGGACGGTCCAAAACACCATAAAGCATCACGAAGGAATTGACTGTCAGCAAGTTCCTGCAATTCAGATAGTTCTCCTTGAACAAGGCAAATTGCAATGCTCCACTTTGGTCTTCGATGGTGAAACGTCCATAGGGATTGCCATTCTTTGCCGTAAACTCCTCAGCACGTGTGATTTGTCCGCCAAGACGCACGGCCCGCTTCTGGTTTTTCTCCACGTCGTTCATGGCCAACTTCAGCCTTTCCACGTTGCAGTTGGCGAAATATTTCAAAGGCAGGTGATAGACCTCCATCGGGTGCGAAGAGATATAGAAGCCCAAAGCCTCCTTCTCCATCTCCAATTCCTTCATCTTCGACCAAGGCTCGCACTGTGGCAGCGGGATGCTGAAGGTCTCCTCTGCCCCGCCCTCGTCGCCGAAACCGAAGAGGTCCATCTGCGACGAGTTTTTCCTTTCGTTGAACGATGCCACCATGCGCATGGCTTTCTCTGAAAACGAGGCCGACTCGTTAGGCGCAACATAGAACAACATGGCGCGATGGAAGCCCTTGAAACTATCAAAACAACCTGCCATGCCCATGCTTTCCAAAGCCCTGACATTAAGTCCCTTATCCGCCACGCGCATCACGAAGTCGGCGAAATCCTTGAACTTGCCATTGGATTCGCGTTCGGCCACGATGCCTGCCACAGCCGCCTCGCCCACGTTCTTGATGCCGCCCATGCCGTAGCGGATCTCGCCCTTGTCGTTGACGGAGAACTTGTATTCCGACTCGTTGACATCGGGACCCAAAACGGCGATTTTCATGCGCTTGCACTCCTCAGTCATGAAGTTGACCTGCTTGATGTCGCCCAACTCGTTGTTGAGCACCGCAGCCATAAACTCGGCAGGATAGTGCGCCTTGAGGTAGGCCGTTTGGTACGACACCCAGCTGTAGCAAGCCGCGTGAGACTTGTTGAAGGCGTAGGACGCGAACTTCTTCCACTCCTCCCAAATCTTTTCGAGGCGTTTCTTCACCTCGTCCTCGGGCAGGTTCTCGGTCTTGGTTAGTTTGGCCACACCTTGTTTCATAAACTTGCCGTAAAGCTCCTCCATCTTTGCCAACTGCTTCTTACCCATCGCCTTACGCAAGGTATCAGACTCACCTCTTGTGAAGTCGGCCAGCTCGCGCGAGAGCAACATCACCTGCTCTTGATAGACGCAAATGCCGTAGGTGTCCTTCAAGTATTTCTCCATGCAAGCGAAGTCATACTTGATTTCTTGTCGGCCCTGCTTGCGGGCGATGAAGTCGGGGATGTTGTCCATCGGGCCAGGGCGATAGAGGGCGTTCATAGCGATGATGTCGCCGATGACCGTAGGCTGCAACTCGCGCAGGTATTTCTGCATTCCGGGCGATTCAAACTGGAACGTGCCGATGGTATGTCCTGAACAATACAGATCGTAGGTCTCCTTGTCGTCAATCGGAATGTGGTCGATATCGATTTCTATACCTCTCGTTTTCTTGATGTTGCGCAAGGCATCCTTAATCAAGGTCAAGGTCTTGAGTCCCAAGAAGTCCATCTTAATGAGACCCACCGACTCGATGACATGGCCATCGTATTGGGTGACAACCACCTTGTTTTTCGTCGCCTTATCTTCGACGGTGGCCACAGGTGCCACATCCGTAAGGTCCTGAGCGCCAATGATCACACCGCAGGCATGAATACCAATTTGTCGGTTTGTATCTTCCAGTTCCTCGGCATAGGTCAGCATCGAGGAGATGTTGGGATCGTTGCCTTCGAGCATATTATGCAGCTCGGGCACGTATTTGTAGCAGTTCTTCAGGTTGACCTTGGGCATCTTCTTAGGCAGCTCGCCATCGACAGCCTTCACCTGTGCCTCGTCGAAGCCACGGTCGGGGATGAAGCTCTTAATTTCGTTCACCGTCGAAAGCGGCACCTTCTGCACGCGTCCCACATCGGCAATGGCCGACTTGGCTGCCATGGTGCCGTATGTGATGATGTGCGCCACCTTTTCCTTGCCGTATTTGTTTGTCACCCAGTCGAGTACACGTTCGCGGCCATCATCGTCGAAGTCGACATCGATATCAGGCAGCGAGATACGGTCGGGATTGAGGAAACGTTCAAACAGCAAGTCGTATTTCAATGGGTCTAAGTCAGTAATTCTCAAGCAATAAGCCACAACTGAACCTGCCGCAGAACCACGGCCTGGTCCCACCGAAACGCCCAACTCCTCGCGGGCAGCACGGATGTAGTCGCTCACGATGAGGAAGTAGCCTGGGAAACCCATGGTCTTCATCACATGCAACTCAAACTTGATGCGCTCGGTTTGCTCCTCGGTGAGGGTTTCGCCATAGCGTTTGTGCGCACCCTCCCAAGTCAGTTTGGCCAAGTAATCGGCTTCGAGTTTGATACGATACAAACGGTTGTAGCCGCCCATCTTCTTCACCTTCTTCTCGGCGGCCTCCTGCGACATGATCACGTTGCCATGCTCGTCGCGCGTGAACTCGTTGAACAAGTCCTCTTCGGTGAATTTCTGCCGATAGCTATCTTCTGTTCCAAACTCTTCAGGGATAGGAAACACAGGCATAATCGGGTCGGAATCAATGCTGTAGGTCTCAACTTTATCGACAATCTCTTGCGTGTTTTCCAAGGCTTCAGGATGGTCGGAGAAGATACGTCCCATCTCTTCGGGTGTCTTCAGCCATTCCTGCTTGGTGTAGTGCATTCGCGTCGGGTCGTCGATGTCCTTGCCCGTGCTGAGGCAGATGAGACGGTCGTGCGCCTCGCCGTGTTCCTCCTCCACAAAGTGGACGTCGTTGGTCGCGATGACCTTGACGTTGTATTTCTTCGCCAACTGCAAGATGATTTTGTTCACCTCCTTTTGGCGCTCATAAACCTCGGTATCGCCACCCGGCTTGTCGGTCTTATGACGCTGTATCTCAAGATAATAGTCATCGCCAAACAGATTCTTGAACCATTGGATGCTCTCCTCCGCCCCTGCCATGTCGCCGTTCATGATTTTCTGCGGCACCTCGCCCGCGAGGCACGCCGAGCTGCAAATCACGCCTTCGTGGTATTTTTCCAACAGGCTGTGGTCGATGCGCGGATTGTAATAAAAGCCATCAGTGTAGGCGATGGAACTCAGTTTGCAAAGGCTGTGGTAACCTGTCTTGTTCTTCGCCAATAAAATAAGGTGCCAGCCACGGTCTTGCCGGCCATCGCGCTTGTCGATACTGACGGGCGCACAATACGTCTCGATACCGAAAATCGGCTTGAAGAACTGCTTGTTCAGTTTCTCAATCTGTTCTTGGGCCGCAATCTTTTCTGCATCAGTGGATTCAGGCTTATCGATAATGGCCTGTTGTTCCTTGATGGCATCCTTCACTTTGCCGTTTTCCTTGTTCACCGTATCGGCCAAGTCTTTGATACCAAACATATTGCCATGGTCGGTGAGGGCAATGCTATACATCCCGTTTTTCTTGCATTTCGCAACCAAATCGGGCACTTTCGACATGCCGTCGAGCATGGAATAATGCGAGTGGACATGCAGGTGGGTGAAGTGCATCGGGACATAGTTGCCAAACTCAGGGACATCATCGGTTTCCTCTTCATCCTCATCGTAATTGGGAACCACCACGATTTCCGCAGGCTGAATCACATCGGGATTGGCTGCACGAAAATCGGCCATGAACTGTGGACCGACACGTAAAGCCTGCTCGTCGATGATGCCGCGACGCACCAACTCCAAGAAAACGCGAGCCGTGGCTTGCACGTCGGCAGAAGCGTTATGGGCCGAATCGAACTTCGCGCCAAACAAAATCTGGTGGATTTCCTCTAACCTCGGCGACTTGAACTTGCCGTTCTTGCCGCCTGGCAACTGGCAAAAATCCGTCACCTTGTCCGACATCGTGTCGACGATTTGCCACTGACGCAGGGGATTCTCTCGTCCGCTACGCAAAAACTCACAGCCCAACACATTGAGGTCGAAGCTGATATTGTGGCCAACGAGATATTTCGCCTTAGCTGCCGAAGCCATGAAAAGATCAAGCACCTCGTTGAGCGGTCGTCCATATTTCAGGGCATGGGCGGTTGAGATGCCGTGCACCATCTTGGCTGCAATGGGAATCTCAAACCCTTCGGGTTGAACGAGATAGTTGTGATTTTCCACAAAACGACCTTGGTCGTCATGGACTTGCCAAGCCAATTGCACCACGCGGGGCCAGTTGTCGAAGTCGGTCAGCGGTGCGTTTTCTATTTTGGGGAGACCCGTGGTCTCTGTATCGAAGACTAAGAACATAGTTGTCAGTTTGCTGTTGTTCTGTTTGCAGTTGTCGTCCCTTCTGGACTTTTTGACTAGGCGGGGATTGAAATCGCCCGTTGACATCTTTTCGTCCTTTCAGGACTCTAATGACCTGATTATCAAAACGGGTTAGATCTTGATTTTCGGCCTTCAAAGATAGGAAGTTTTGGGGAATGACGCAACAGAGAATGATGATTTTTGGGCAAAATGAATGTCAAATCTTGGCACAACCCAACATTCACAAAAAAAGCCAAGAAGAGCCTTTTCGCCCTCCTTGGCTAATTTTTTCCGATAGATAACGCTTAATTCCTGAAAATCAAGCTGTCGCCGCTCACGTCGACGATGATGGTCTTTGTCTTGTCGACGCTGTCGGCAAGGATCATCTTCGAGAGCGAGTTGAGCAACTCACGCTGCATCATACGCTTCACGGGACGCGCACCATACTGCGGGTTGTAGCTCTGGCGGGCGATGAAGTCGACGGCGGCATCGGTGATGTCGATGCTGATGTCGTTGGCCTTCAGCATCTTCTGCACGCTGCGGAACTGCATCCTGACGATGTCGGCAATTTGGTTCTCGTCCAAAGGCTTGAACATGATGATGTCGTCGACACGGTTCAAGAACTCAGGCCGCATGAACTGCTTCAGCTGCTCCATCACCTCGTTGCGGGTCTTCTCGAAGACTTCCTCGGCGTTGGCGTCGGTCAGGTGGGCGAAGTTGTCCTGGATGATGTTGGCACCAATGTTGGAGGTCATGATGACGATGGTGTTCTTGAAGTCGACGGTACGACCCTTGTTGTCGGTCAGACGACCGTCGTCCAGCACCTGCAACAGGATGTTGAACACGTCGGGGTGAGCCTTCTCGATTTCATCCAACAGGATGACGGAATACGGCTTACGGCGCACGGCCTCAGTCAGTTGGCCGCTCTCTTCATATCCCACATATCCTGGAGGCGCACCGATGAGTCGCGACACCGTGTGACGCTCCTGGTACTCCGACATGTCGATACGCACCATGGCGTTCTCGTCGTCGAACAGGAACTCCGCCAGAGCCTTGGCCAGCTCGGTCTTACCCACGCCCGTGGTACCCATGAAGATGAAGGAACCGATAGGACGTTTGGCGTCCTGCAAGCCCGCACGGCTACGACGGATGGCGTCGCTCACGGCAGTGATGGCCTCGTCCTGACCTACCACACGCTTGTGCAGCTCGTCTTCGAGATGCAACAGCTTCTCTCGTTCGCTCTGCATCATCTTGTTGACCGGGATGCCCGTCCAACGCGACACAATCTCAGCCACGTCGTCGGCACCGACTTCCTCATCCACCAACGGGTGGTCGCCTTGGGCCTTGCGCAAGTCGGCCTTTGCCTTCTCGATGGCGGCCTCTGCCTCGCGGATCTTGCCGTAACGCAGCTCTGCCACACGACCGTAGTCGCCGTCGCGCTCAGCCACCTCAGCTTGATGCTTGTAGGTCTCGATATTGCTCTTTTCCTTCTGGATGAGTTCCACATAGTTGCGTTCGGTCTCCCACTTGGCCTTGATGGCGGAACGTTTGTCGTTGAGTTCGGCAATCTCCTTCCCTATCTCCTCCACCTTCTTGGTGTCGTTCTCACGCTTGATGGCCTCGCGTTCGATCTCCAACTGGCGGATGGCGCGTTCCACGTCCTCAAGCTCTTCAGGCATCGAGTCGATTTGCAGCCTCAGTCGCGAAGCGGCCTCGTCGATCAGGTCGATGGCCTTGTCGGGCAGGAAACGGTCGCTGATGTAACGCACCGAAAGCTGCACGGCGCTGATGATGGCCTCGTCCAAGATTCGGATGTGGTGGTGCGTCTCGTAACGCTCCTTCAAGCCACGCAAGATGCTGATGGCCGAAGCCTCGTCAGGCTCGTCGATCATGACCTTCTGGAAACGACGCTCCAACGCTTTGTCCTTCTCGAAATACTGCTGGTATTCCTTCAAAGTGGTGGCACCGATGGCACGCAGCTCGCCACGGCTCAGGGCCGGCTTCAAAATATTGGCCGCGTCCATGGCGCCTTCGCCGCCGCCTGCGCCTACCAAGGTGTGGATCTCATCGATGAACAAGATGACTTCGCCATCGCTGTCGACCACTTCCTTGACGACGTTCTTCAGACGTTCCTCAAACTCGCCCTTGTATTTTGCGCCAGCGAGCAAAGCACCCATGTCCAAGCTGAACACGGTCTTCGTCTTCAGGTTCTCAGGCACGTCGCGGTTGACGATACGCTGGGCCAAGCCCTCCACGATGGCGGTCTTACCCACGCCAGGCTCACCTATCAATATAGGGTTGTTCTTGGTGCGTCGGCTCAGGATTTGCAGCACACGACGTATTTCCTCGTCACGGCCAATCACGGGGTCGAGCTTGCCTTGCTGGGCCAACTCGTTCAGGTTCTTGGCGAAGCGGTTCAGACTGTCGTAGTTCTGTTCGGCATCTTGCGAGTCCACTTTTTTGCCCTTGCGGAACTGCTGGATGGCCTTTTCAAGGTCGTCCTTACGGATGCCCTGGTCTTTCATCATCTGCGAGGTCATGCTGTTGCTCTCGAAGATGGCCAGCAGCAGGTGTTCGATGGAGATGTACTCGTCGCCCATCTTCTTGGCCAAGGTCATAGCGTCGTTGAAAACGCGGCTGACCTCTGAGGAATAGTACAACTCGGTGCCGCTGGAGCGTGGTTGCGAGTTGATGGTCTGGTCGAGGGCCTCGTTGAGCCGCGTCATGTTGACGCCCAACTTTTTCATCAGGTTGGGCACCAAGTAGTCGTCGCTCAGGATCATGCCCTTGAGCAGGTGGAAGCTCTCAATCGTCTGGCTTTGGTGCGACTGCGCGATTTCCATGGCCTTGTTGATGGCTTCCTGCGATTTGATTGTGAATTGGTTGAAGTTCATATTTCGTTTTTCCTTTCTGATTTTCGAATTTGAAACGCCCGAACTCCATCAAAATCCCAGCCAATTCCACCTTGGCGAAATTTTGACTTGGTTTATGACAAAATGACAGAAAATTAAAGGTTTAAGGATTAGTTTCGCGACAAAATGACAATAAACAACCATATCCATCTGTTATTTCATATCAACGACGGAATGTGTGTAGTCCGAATTTCAAGAACACCTATGCCTGCAAATAATCCAAATCTCCCAACATACGAGTGATGACGCTGCGAAAATCCACCTTGAAACCTTCGTTTTGCTGGTACTCTTTGTATAACGACATGTCGCCCTTGCGCTTTTTGCGGATGATACGGTCGATGATTTGCACCATGAGGGCATCCACGGCTTGCTGGTCGGGATTGCCCACCACCAGCGATTTGTAGTCTTCGTCTTCAGCCACCGCCTGCGCAACGCTTATCATCTTCATTTTCTGGTCATCGGGCGTGGCATCCCAACCATTGAACCACCGTTGGTTGAACTCTTTCAATATCTCATCCAAGGGGTCTTTGACTTCCTCCTCTGAACCCGCGTTGACCATCGTTGGTTTCAACGGGTCGATGGTGGTCTCGCCGGCATCCAAGGTAATGGCCTCATTCAAGGCGGTGCGGCGCAGACCGTAAGTGTTCAAATCCACCGAATCCAACAAGTCCTTCAGCCCGTCATCGCCGTTGTTGGTCACATGCAAGCCAGGAATGAGATAGCGTAGGAACCAAAACAGCTTTTCCCAATCCTTCATCTCGAAGGGCATGATGGCAGCCACCCGCGAATAAATCTTCACAAACTGTTTGCACTTCATCTTGAAATCAGCCTTGCCGTTTTCGGGCCAATCAATCTCAAGGTTGAAACGGTCGGCTGCTTTATCAATGATGGGCGCCCATTGGTCGGCATTGGCACCATGGATGTATAATTCAATGAACGCGTCGACCTCGTCCATATCGAAAACGCCAAACGAGAGCAAAGTGCTCTTCAGCTCATGCAGGATGTTGACATCAGTGGCTTCCGACAAAGTCGTAGAGGTGTAGAACGGGTCAAAAGCCTCCTTGATGTCGTCTTGGGTGTTATAGAAATCAAGGATAAACAGGTCTTCACTCAACTTGCCCAAGTCGGGAGCCGAACGGTTAAGACGCGAAAGAGCCTGAACGGCCAACACGCCAGCCAAAGGCTTGTCGACATACATGGCACAGAGCTTGGGCTGGTCGAAGCCGGTGAGGTACTTGTTGGCCACAACCAAAATTCGGTTGTCGTCAGCATCGAATCTCTCTGCCGTCTGTGAGTCAGGAAAGCCATTCATTCCCGCTTCCGTGTAATCCGTAAACTTACCCGTAGACTCTGCCGCAAAGCTATAACCCATTTCATTAGTTTGCGACGATCCCGAAACCGACATCGTTTGCATCCGTTTTTCACCGCTGAAGGCAATCAATATATTGTAAGGCAAGCCTTTCTCATTGACGATTCTGTTCAACGCCAGATAGTATTTGATGGCACACTCAATGTCCTTGGTCACCACCATGGCCTTGGCCTTGCCTTTCAGCTTGTGGCTGCGGAAAACTTTTGCGTCGAAATGCGCCAACATCACCTCGGCCTTGGCTGCAATGGTTTGAGGGTCGCGCTCAACGGCGCTCCTCAGCTTTTTCTGCGCCCGCTCGTTGTTGTATTCGGGGTTGTCCTCGATGCTCTTGGTGAGTTCGTAATAGCTTCGATAGGTGGTATAGTTGGTCAGCACGTCAAGGATGAACCCTTCCTCGATGGCTTGTTTCATGCCGTAGAGATGGTAAGGATGGAATTTGCCTTCGGCGTCCTCGCTACCAAAACGCTCCAGTGTTTCTCGTTTCGGCGTTGCCGTGAACGCAAAATAAGAGCAGTTGGTGCTCATCTTGCGGTCTTTCATCAGTTTCTCCAACAAGGCATCGGTGTCGCTGCCGTCGGTGTCGGCGTCTTTTTGCACCGTGGCGTTGAGCTTGTCGGCAGCTATGCCCGATTGCGAGCTGTGGGCCTCGTCGATGATGACAGCAAAGTTGTGGTCGCTCACGTCGCTGATGGCGTCGCAGATGAAGGGGAACTTCTGTATCGTGGTGATGATAATGCGTTTGTTATTCTCAATGGCTTCCTTCAAATCCTTTGAGGTGTCGGCATGAGCCACGATTTTGGCACTTTGGCCGAACATCTTGATGTTGTCGGAAATCTGCTTGTCGAGCAGGCGACGGTCGGTGACCACGATGACAGAGTTGAACAAAGGCGAATCCACGGCTTTGGCTCTCACCGCATCCATCGTATTAGGGCAGGTCTTGATGAGTTTGTAGGCCAACCAAGTGAGCGAGTTGGATTTTCCCGACCCAGCTGAATGTTGGATGAGATAGGTCTTCCCCACTCCCTTGTCAGCCACGTCATCCACCAACTTGCTCACCACGTCCAACTGATGATAGCGCGGGAAAATGAGTTTCTTGGCGTTCTTCATGATGTGAGGCACCTTCTTCTGGGTCTTGGCTTCGTCGTAGTCGAAGCAGACGTAGTTCATGATGATGTCGGCTACGGTGTCCTTTTGCAGGATTTGTTCCCACATATACGCGGTCTTGTAGCCACCTTCGGCATTCACGGTATTGCCCGCGCCTTGGCCGTTGGGCAGACCTTTGTTGAAAGGCATGAAATAGGTCTTATCCAAGTTGAGTCTCGTGGTGAAAAACACCTCGTCCTTGTCCATGGTGAAGTGCGCAAGGCAACGACCGAAGTTGAGCAAGGTCTCTTTGGGGTTGCGTTCCGTTGACTTGTATTGCTTTTGCCCGTCGTATTTGGCGGTTTGGTGGGTCCAAGGGTTCTTCAGCTCGAAGGTGAATACGGGCAAACCGTTGACAAACAGCACTATGTCGATTTCCAGACCTGGGTTGGCGACTGAGAACGTCTGCTGGCGCGTGAGTGAGAACTGGTTTTGGGCGTATTTCAGTTTGGAAAGCTCGCTATCGGCAGCCGAAGGTCGGGGATAGAACAGCGAAAGATGGATGTTGTCCACATCCACGCCTTCGCGCAGCACCTTGATGATGCCGAAGGTCTCGATGTCCTTCGAGATGCGCTTGGGCAGTTCGGTTTTCAGGTCTTTTCCCTTGTATTCGTTCAGCGCGTCGTGTTGTGTGCTCTCAAGAAAAGCCCACAGCCGCCGCAGGTCGATGGCCAGTTTCTTGTCCATGTCCTTGGGCTGGCCCCAATAGTATTGTTGCGCATTGGGCGACTGGACTTCCACGTCGTTCTGCCCATTGGCCGAGCGTTCCTCGTGGGTGCTGCCCACCAAGGCTTTCTCTATCAGTGCCTCGAAGGCTTGTTCGTTGGTTTGGCTTGTATTCATAACCACATTATTGTTTACTCTTCCTGTTCGTAATAATACGAATAGTCAATTCCTTTCATAAAAATTTCGCGATCATCAATTTTGTCGGTAAGTGCCTGTTTAAGCAGAACCCGTATCTTGGTACTGTCCAAGTGGCTCTCTATCATCGAATTCAGATAGTCGCGTTTGCCAATCTTGCTCCAATCCACGCATAAGCCAAGTCGTTTCTTCAGTATGAGGTCGAGCCAGATGCGAGTGCTGCGGCCGTTGCCCTCCATAAAGGGGTGGGCCATGTTCATCTCCACATATTTGTCAACAATCTCATCGAAAGTGGTTTCCGGCATCTGCTCCACGCTTTGGAGGAACGAGTGCAGGTGCTCTGCCAGACAGAAGATGGTGTTGCCCTTGGAGATGGTCTTTGTCCGTATCTTTCCGGCGAAGTCATATAATCCGCCGAACAAGAAGGCATGAATCTGTTGCAGGCACTTTATTGTCCCCGGTTTCATCGCTTCAAGCAACCCGCTCTCAACCAGTGCGTAGGCTTTCTTCTTGCTCTGCCCGTCGATGGTATTGTCGCTGTAAGTGAACCAATTCAAAAAGGCATTGGCGCGGTTGTTGGGATAATTCTCTGCCAAAGCCTTTACGCAATCGCTGTCCAAGGCGTCTGCGAAACGCTGTTTACCGTCGGGAGCCTCGAATTTGAAGTCGTGAGTGACACTCACGAGTTGAACGCCATCGGCATTGAGTTTCTTTTTCAGCCAACGCCAATAGTTGCCCGCCTTGACATAGTCCTCTTCATCATTGATGGCACGCACAATGTCTGTGGCCGAGAACCACCACTTGCTGTGTTCCTCATCCCAGACGGCCCGCACTTCGCGGTCATTGAAAAAACGTATCGATCTCTTGCTCATATCACCTTCACCTTTCCCGTCACCACTTCATTGATTATAATCTGCTTCCGCTCCTGAAGAAGGGAGATTTGAATCTTGCATTTATTAATATATGGATTTATTTTATTTATTTCATTATCAATGAATAAAATGATTTCTCGTTGAGAATTGATAGGAGGCAATATGGTTAATACTTGTCCAAAATCATCAGTATACATTCTCCATCTAGATGGAATAACACCAGTAGAACGCCTGGCAAATTCTGCCAAATACATATTAGATTTATACAAATACCCCAAAAATTTGGGCAAAGCAATAGTATTATCACAATAATATGTACAGTATGCTGGACTGACAATCCCTTCCAACTCTGACACACCAAATCCTCCCATCCAAGCCAACATGATGTTTATGACTAATGTGTTTTTATGAACTATCTTATACCCTATAAAAGATTCACTTCTGGAGCCCGATTCATTTGGAGCAACTCCCTCATATTGAGAGACTGACAATAATTGTTCACTACCATTTTGTGATTTCTCAACAAATTCACTCAATAAATATTTTGCCTTCCTCACCTCCCAATGTTCCGGCACCTCCCCGATCCATTCCACGCCGCTGTCCTTCATGCGGGCGTTGGGGTTGAGGCCACGGGTTACGGCACGGTTGATGATGATTTGCTTGCGCTCGTTCAAGAGGTCGATCATCTTCTGCTGCTGCGCTATGGCGGCGTCAATCTTCGCGGTGACGGTGTCGAGATAGTTGGCAATGGCGGTTTGCTCTTCAGACGAAGGACAAGGAATAAACTGGTTTTTCAATTCATTATACGACAAAGTCAATCGTATTCCCGTTCCCATACCATGAAACATTTTTTTGGCATCCATGGATTTCAAGAAGTATGTGAAATACCTTGAATTTGCAATCTCCGTAGGACGTAAACTAATATATGCAGAAGTAATCACACCACGCTCTTGAACCTGTGCAACTCTTTGGGAAATAAAGTCATAATTCAGATTCAATCCATTTATCATAATGTCATCAGGCTCAACAATCGTGTATTTGCTAATTGTGTCAAGCACATCAGACTCTTCACTTTGGTTTACCTTTCTAACTATATCTCCGTAACGGAATTGAAGTTGCAGCCTTTCTTTACAATTAGTATTCTTCGTCGTATTCTCCGACATAAGAAAACGCCACCGTTTCATTTCCCAATGACTCGGAATCTCTCCGAGCCATTTCACGCCGCTGTCCTTGTATGTATCGTATCGTTGCATAAAGTCAGTTTTCGGGTTTATTCTCGTTGAATTCGTCAATCCATTCCTTCAGTTTTGCCTGCAACAATGTCTTGTCGGGCAGATACAACGAATATTGCGCCGCATAAACGTTGGCATCTTTGGGCAACGTCAGTTCCACCAAGGCATCGTTCTTCTCCTCGCAAAGGAGAATCCCAATGGTCGGTTTTTCAAACTCCTGCTTCACATAGCGGTCGTAATAGTTGACATACATTTGCATCTGTCCCAAATCCTGATGGGTGAGTTTCCCCGTCTTCAAATCAATAAGGACATAACATTGGAGCAAACGGTTGTAAAACACCAAATCAACATAAAAATTCTGCTCATCAAAAGTAAAACGCTTCTGTCTTGCCTCAAAAAGGAAGCCCTTGCCCATCTCCAACAGGAATTTCTGCATCTTGCCAATGATGGCATTTTCCAACTTGGTTTCGGTATATGCGACATCGGGTTTGAGTCCCAAAAATTCCAATGTGACAGGGTTCTTGATGATGTCGTCAGGTTTTTCCATCGTTTGCCCCTCACAAGCCAAACGCATCACCTCATCCTTGTTGCGACTTAGCGCCAAACGTTCGTACAGGCTGCTGCCGACCTGACGACTAAGTTGCCTAACACTCCACTGCTGCTGGGCACACTCAATTTCATAGAAACTACGGGCGTCAGGATTGTCAACCCGCATTAGAATGAGATAATGGCTCCACGAGAGAGTAAAACGTGGTTGCCGGATTTGTGCAACACTGTTGCCCGAATCGTCAATTTCCTGTTTTCCAGTGTTTTGAAATTTGCGCAACACCGTTGCCTCAATTGGCGGATATGTGTATGATTGATAAAAAAGCCTACATCTTCTTAATGTGTCATAAGTCCAGTCATCGCCAAATTTTTCCATTAGCTTTTTGGATAATTGGCGAAGCAAATCCTTGCCATAGGCCGCCCTCTCCCCTTGCTGCTCATCTTCAAAAATATACCGGCCCACTTCATAGCGGGCTTTCACCTCTGCAACATTGGCCGTGACATAGACAAGATTTCGCGACTGTTCGATGATGGTCGACACCTTATCAAACAAAGCAGTTAACCTTCCGTCCAGCGCATTGCTCAATTTATTTTTTTTCATTTCCACAACTCTAAATCTGATTAAACAGTGACTGAATAAACCCCTGGCTCTGGCGGTCGAGTTCGAGGATGTCGCGCTCGTTCTCTTCCAAGGTGCGCAACGGAACGGGCTTGTAGAAATACTTGTTGAACGAGATTTCGCAGCCTATCTTGGTCGGTGGAAGGTTGATCCAAGCATCGGCCACGTATGGACGCACCTCGCGCTGGAAGTATTCGTAGATGTCTTCCTTCACGGGAATCTTCTCCGTGTCGCGCAGGTCGCTGTCGCTTTCATATTCAACATATTGGCACACATAGCTACCCTTCTCGCCAGGGTAATAGCCGTAGTCCGACAGACGCTTTTCGTCCACGCCAAAGGTGGCCATCAGTTTCTCCACCTCCTTGCTGCCAACCTTGTGTTGCTTCTTGACGACGGGAGCGGCTTCGGGGTCGGTCACCGACATGGCCCGGGCTATGGCATTCAATTTGTTGCCTTTCACGTCCATCTTCAACGCCTTGGCCGCAGCCTCAATCTTGGCGACAAACAGATTGAAGTCCATGAAGACTTCCGTGCCGATGGCATGCATGAGTTGTTTGGCGGCCTCCATCAACTCGCGGCGGCTCTGCCATTCCTTGACGCTGATGAGTTTCGCCAATTTCTTGTCGGTCAACTTTATCTCGTTGTCGTTCAAATACTCCTTGATGTTCGGGATTTCGGCGTCCAATCCTTCAAACACTTGATTGCCGTAAGTCTGATACAGCCATTTTGAAAGTTCGAGTTCGCCATTGTCGTAAAGCAACTCATCAATTTTCAGGGCGTTGAACTGGCTCTTCAAGCGCAAAGGCCGCTCGATGGTGACGTTGTAGAAGCGGAAGTCGTCGCCGTCGAAAATCTTGGAGGCCACCTTGTCGCCATCGGCTTCCTTTTCCACGAAGTCCATGTAGGTTTTCAGGATGGCATTGCGATGTTCGGGCGTGATGGTGCAGTTGCGCGAGCCTTGGTTTTTCCTCAGTTTCTCAAAGGCCTGCGAAGCGTCGATCAGCTGCACCTTGCCTTTGCGGTTGTCGGCCTTCTTGTTGGTCAAAAGCCAAACGTAGGTAGTGATGCCTGTATTATAGAAGATGTTGTTAGGCAATTGGATGATGGCATCCACCAAGTCATTCTCAATCAGATAGCGACGGATATTGCTCTCACCGCTACCCGCATCGCCCGTAAACAGTGACGACCCATTGTGAATGGAAGCCACACGGCTGCCTTGTGGCTGGAACTCCAAAGGCTTCATCTTGTCGACTTCTTCGAGCATAAACAGCAGTTGCCCGTCGGAAGTGCGCGGCGTGCTGTCGAGCACTTCTTCTTCACCTGCGAAATTGGTCAACGACAGTTCAAAACGATGGTCAAGCAAGGTCTTTTCGTGGTAAATCTTCTCCTTGTCGGTCTTCCACGACTTGCCGTATGGCGGATTGGTGATCATATAGCCAAACGACTTGTCGGAAAAGGCGTTATCGGTAATGGTGTTGCCCAAGTGCATTCCACTTGGATCGACACCTTTGATAATCAAGTCGGACTTGCAAATGGCGTATGTCTCTGGGTTGATTTCGGTTCCCGACAGTTGGATAGCCGCACTCCTGACACCGATATCCATAAGGTATTCACGGCTTTCCGTCAACATTCCACCAGAGCCACATGCTGGGTCGTACAATGAGATAATCTTGGGAAGGTTGTCCTTCACGGGTTCAAAAACGAGGTGCGCCAACAGCGAAATGGCATCTCGGGGCGTGAAGTGTTCGCCCGCTTCCTCGTTGTTCTCCTCGTTGAAACGACGCAGCAGCTCCTCAAACACGGTACCCATGCCAATGTTGGTCATGGCAGGCAACATGATGCCATCGGGGTCTTTCACCTCCTTGTCAGTCAGGTTGATGCGAGGGTCGGTGATTTTCTCGATGATGGACAAGAGCCGGTCGTTGTCGGCCAACTTGCGTGCTTTGTTGTAATACTCGAAGTTCTTCAGCACATCGCGCACGTTCTCGCTGAAGCCGTTTAAATACTCCACGAAATTGTCGTAAAGGATGTCGTTGTTGTCCGAAGCTTGTGATTTCAGGCGGTTCAGTGTCCACTTGCTGGTATTGAAAAAACTCAATCCAGTGATGTCTTTCAACACGCCCTCGTCCATATTGTCCAGCCCACTTTCCTCGATCTCCTGTTCCACTTCTTCCTTGGTAGGCTCAAGCAAGGCATCCAAACGGCGCAACACCACCATGGGCAATATGACATCACGATATTGGCCACGCAAAAAAACATCGCGTAGCACATCGTCGGCAATCGACCAAATAAACGAAACTATTTGATTATGTGATATTTCCATAAATTAACAAATATTCAATCCAATGTTCTCTACAGCGTTTCAAAAATACAAAGAAAATCCGATTCCACCAAATAATAAGTTACCCAAACACAAAATAACAAACCCGCAAGCCTATTTTTCCCTACCTTTGCCCCAAAAACCGAACAGCATGGAAAACGAAATACAAACCGCTCCTGAGACCCAAACCGAGGTCGCCGATTGCGATGCCTCTAACACCACAAAATGCCTCAACTGTGGCACCGAGTTCGAAGGCAAGTATTGCCCAGAATGTGGGCAGAAGGCCGACACGAGCCGCTTCACGATGAAGTTCATTTCCCAGAACCTTCTCACCGCCATTCTCAGCAACGACGGCGGCGTTTGGTTCACGCTCAAAAACCTCTTCACCCGTCCCAGCGCGATGGTTGTCGAAATCCTCAACGGAAAGCGCAAACGCTACTTCTCCCCTTTCCCCATGCTGTTTTTCGCCCTGACGGTCTACATCCTGCTGTTTACGTTCACCGGCAGCCGCCAATCCATTCAAGAACTGGAAAGCTTAAGCGTTGAAGACACAGAGACCGCGAAATCCGACACGACAGTTTTTTCTTCAGACCTGGAGAGAAAAGAGTCCGTTAAAGAAGAAATAACCAACAGGGTGAGTTGGTATTTAGGAACTGCAATCAAATTCTACAACAACCACTACACTGCGGTCTTCATGTTGACCTTGCCCATCCTTCTCCTCGCAACACGGGCTTGGTATGGCAAAAGCAACAGAAAACGTTATTATCAAGCGGAATATCTTGTCGCCATCGTCTATGCGATGGTCATGGTGGTCCTTTTTCGATGTTTGGTCAGCCTTGTGTATCTGTTTTCGGAACGAGCCTCCGACGTTATCAACAACTTTCTCATGGTGGTCATCGTTGCTGCCTTCACAGCTTGTTTCCAAAAGATGCTGGGGTTCAGCATCGCGAAGACAGCCTGGCGTAGCATACTGGCGATTGTGTTGTATTACATCATTTTGGGCGCCCTCTTATTAGGCGTCTTTTTGATTCTCATCTTTTTCGTCTTCTTCGTCGTCAAGCGGCAACAAGGATAAAGGACATGAGCTCACTTCGCCCGCCAGAAGCTCCGAGTGAAGAGCAGCAAAATGGTGAAAATCTCGAGACGGCCCACCAGCATGTCGAACGAGAGGAGCCACTTGGCGA
>OCTW011611936.1_pt1 | contig 32876 bp, 22 predicted proteins | sample 1539671 | NCBI WGS metagenome assembly OCTW01 (sample SAMN02144230, study PRJEB22623) | gut metagenome | biome: sheep rumen | host: Ovis aries | place: New Zealand | reverse complement strand
AGGTTGTCTTGTGGCTTCTTCTTATTTTTTAGAGGGGAGGAATGGGTGTGCTTTTGTCACATCCATTCCAAAATTATGTCTATATCCAAGTTTTTTTTGAGAAAAATACGCCATTTACGAAAAAAAACTCGAAATAAATTTGGAATGCAACATAGAAGAGACGGGGGAACCTCCGTCTCTTTTTGATTTTTTTTCACTAATTTTGCCGTCCGTAAAACGATAATGAACAATGAATAAGGAAAAATTCGTAGGAATCATTCCTGCAAGATATGCGTCGACGCGTTTCCCTGGCAAACCGTTGGCTTCCATCGGTGGCAAACTGATGATTCAGAGAGTGTATGAGCAGGCATCCAAGGTGCTTGATTTGGTTTACGTCGCAACTGACGATCAGCGTATATATGATGCTGTTGTCGGCTTTGGTGGCAAGGCTATCATGACCAGCGACAAGCATAAAAGCGGCACCGACCGTATTTGTGAGGCTTACGAGAAAAGTGGCTGCAACAGAGAGGTCGTGGTCAATATCCAGGGTGATGAGCCGTTTATTATGCCAAGTCAGATCAGTACGGTATGTGATCTTTTCGATTCTCCCGACACTCAGATCGCCACACTTGTCAAACAATTTTCTTCTAACGATTCATTCGTCGATCTTGAAAACCCCAACTCTCCCAAAGTTGTGATCGACGGTGCTGGCAATGCCGTCTACTTCTCTCGCAGCATCATCCCTTATTTGCGTGGAGTGGAGAAATCGGAATGGCTAAAACGTCACACTTTCTTCAAACATATCGGTCTGTACGCCTATAAAGCTGAGGTGCTGAAGCAGGTGACTAAGATGCCTCAGTCGACAAATGAGATTTGTGAAAGTTTGGAACAGCTTCGTTGGATCGACAACGGATTGAAAATCAAGGTTGGCCAGACAGAGACCCAGACAATTGGAATCGATACTCCAGAGGATATGGCAAGAGCGGAAGAATTTCTTAAATCCATTGAAAAATGAACCAGTTAGACCGTTCTATCTGCCCTCCTATACATGAGATCAACAGCATTGTTGTGCCTGAGGTGGAGACAATCAACCTTAGGAATGGATCGCGTCTCCACTGCATGAATGTCGGCATTGACGAGGTCGTGCGTGTGACTGTGATCGTGGGGGTCGGACTTGATGTGCAAAAAGTGCCGTTGTCTACCCGTATGATGTCGAGTATGCTTTTTGAAGGCACGAAAAACATGACACAATCAGAAGTGGCGGAGAAATTCGACTTCTACGGAGCAAGAAAAAGTATATTGCCTGGCATGTATGCCTCTTCATACGACCTTATTTCACTGACAAAACATCTTCCCCAAATTATAGACGTGTTTGTCGATTCTGTCTTCTCTCCAGCTTTGCGTGAGGATGATTTCAAACGTTTGTCAAAGATTATGAAGACGAACATGAAGGATCTGTCCAAACGAGTGGATTATCTAAGTGATAAAAACCTCGACTACATGCTTTTCGGCAAAACAGCAAGAATGATTCATCCGGAGCAGGAAGATATAGAAAAACTGACGGTGGAGGATTTGCGTAAACTGCATTCCGACTATTTCCATATTGAAAACGTGGAATTTGTTGCGTGTGGAATGATCACGGACGAAGTGAAAAAAGTTTTGATTGACACGTTTTCCAATATCGCACCGTCGGGCCGGACACGCAAGACAGACAACCCTTTGATTTTGCCGGAAATGGATAAAAAATACACATTCCATCACAAGACGGGAGTGCAGGCAGGCGTTTGTATCGGACGCCAACTGTTTGGCCGGGCAGACAAAGATGAGAAAGGAATGCGTTTCCTGAATACCGTGTTGGGAGGTTATTTCGGAAGCAGACTCTCTTCCAATATACGTGAGGAAAAAGGATACACTTACGGCATCTATTCCGACACTTCTATCAACAAGCATCACGGCACAATGTGCATCTCCACTCAGTGCGACAATAAATATGTGCAGAAGGTGATCGACGAGACATTCAAGGAGATGGATCTTCTTTGTACGGAGAATGTGCCAGACGATGAAATGGAGAGAGTGAAGAATTATTTGCTCGGCACAATGTGCAGCACGTATGGCAACGCGCTCGCTTGGAACAGTGAGATGATCAGAGCTGTCACATCAGCCAACGGAGGGGATATCTCTCTTGCATATATCAATGAGTTTATCGACTATATACGTTCTGTCTCAGCCGACGATGTGAGGAAAATGGCACAGAAATATTTTGGCAGAGACGATTTCGGAGTCTCGGTAGTGGCAGACAAAGAGAAACTGGATAGATGAAAATCAAAATAATAGTAGACAATTATGCGGCACAGAGCAACGTCTTCGCGGAGCATGGCTTCTCTGCGTTGATTTGCGATGGCGGCAAGAATATTCTTTTCGACACCGCTTCCGGATCTCTGGCACTACTTCATAATCTTGAATGTTTCAAGGTGGCGACGGAGGAGATCTCTGATGTCGTGTTGAGCCACGGTCATAACGATCACAGCGGTGGAGTGGCGACGATGATGAATCACAGCCGGGAATGTAGGTTTTGGGCTGGAGATGGTTTTGATGTGGCACGCACAGGCAGACGTGGTGTGGATATAGGGTTGAAACTCACAGCCGAGCAGAAATCAAGATTCAATATAGTCGACGGAATAGTCGGACTGACTGAGAATGTTTTTGCTGTTTCAGCCAAAGGATGCGAGTTGACAGAATTGTCGCACACAGAAGATTTCTATGTTTTGGCGGAAGACGGCACCAAACCAAACGATTGTTTCAATGACGAAGTATATATAATATGTGTGCATGGAGGAAAAATGAGTGTCGTCACCGGCTGCGCTCATAGGGGAGTGTCGAATATAGTGCGTCATGCCCAACAGCAATTCCGTCTTCCCGTCGACACAATAATAGGAGGATTCCATACACTTCATGATTCCCGAGAGAAGTTGGAGAAACTTGCGTCGGAATTGAAATCCGTGTCGCCACGGCAAATTATCTGCGGACATTGCACAGGAGCAGAGGCATACGCCGAATTGAAAACGATGATGCCAGAAATCGAGATGATGCACACGCAGGTAGGATTGAATGTTTTTTGTGAATAAATGTCGTACATAAAATTTTCCTGACTGACACTTTGGCAGACTTTGTCATATTATGCCACAAAATTGGCATGAAAAAGGCATTGGCATATTTTTTGAATTAATTAATGCGAACGACGATGAGATCGTTCATAACGAAATTTTGAATAATAATAAAAAAGAATAAAGTCATGGGAAAGATTATCGGAATTGACCTTGGTACAACAAACTCGTGCGTAGCCGTAATGGAAGGTGGCGAAGCAAAAGTTATTCCAAACAGCGAGGGTAAGAGAACAACTCCTTCCGTAGTAGGTTTTTTGGCTGGTGGAGAGAGAAAGATCGGTGACCCTGCAAAGCGTCAGGCGATCACAAACCCAGAAAAGACTATTTTCTCTATCAAGAGATTCATGGGTGAGACATACGACCAGGTGGGCGCTGAGATCGCAAGAGTGCCTTACAAGGTTGTAAGAGGCGACAACAACACTCCACGTGTGGATATAGACGGACGTCTTTACACTCCACAGGAGATTTCAGCAATGATCCTTCAGAAGATGAAGAAGACAGCTGAGGATTTCTTGGGTGAGGAAGTTACAGAAGCCGTTATCACAGTGCCAGCATATTTCAACGACTCACAGCGTCAGGCAACAAAGGAGGCTGGTGAGATCGCAGGTTTGAAAGTTCGTCGTATCGTCAACGAGCCAACAGCATCAGCATTGGCATACGGTATCGATAAGAAAGACAAGGATATGAAGATTCTTGTGTTCGACTGTGGTGGTGGTACACATGATGTGTCTGTCCTTGAGCTAGGCGACGGTGTGTTTGAGGTTAAGGCAACTGCAGGAGATACTCACCTAGGAGGTGACGACTTCGATGAGAAGGTAATCCAGTGGTTGGTAGATGAGTTTAAGGCAGAGAACTCTGGTTTCGATCTACGTAAGGATCCTATGGCATTGCAGAGATTGAAAGAGGCTGCTGAGAAGGCAAAGATTGAGCTTTCAAACACAACTACATCAGAGATCAACTTGCCATATATCACAGTTGTAGACGGTGCTCCAAAGCACTTGGTAAGAACATTGTCACGTGCTAAGTTCGAGCAGTTGGTAGACGACTTGGTACAGCGTACAATCGAGCCATGCCGTACTGCATTGCAGAGTGCAGGTTACTCAACATCAGATATCGACGAAGTTATCCTAGTGGGTGGATCTACTCGTATTCCTGCAATTCAGGAGGCTGTAGAGAAATTCTTCGGTAAGGCTCCATCTAAGGGAGTTAACCCAGATGAGGTTGTGGCTCTAGGAGCAGCAATCCAGGGAGGTGTCCTTGGTGGTGATTTGGCCGACGGTGCAGGCGGTGGCGTATTGCTACTTGATGTCACTCCACTTTCTCTAGGTATCGAGACTTACGGCGGTGTGATGACAAAGCTAATTGACGCTAACACAACTATTCCAACTAAGAAGGAGCAGATCTTCTCTACTGCTGCCGACAACCAGACATCTGTAGAGATCAATGTGCTTCAGGGAGAGCGTCCAATGGCTGCACAGAACAAGTCGATCGGACGTTTCCACTTGGACGGAATTCCAGCAGCTCCACGTGGTGTGCCTCAGATTGTAGTGTCGTTCGATATCGATGCTAACGGTATCCTTAATGTAACAGCTCTTGATAAGGCAACAAACAAGGAGCAGAAGATCCGTATCGAGTCGTCATCAGGTTTGTCGAAGGAGGAGATCGAAAGAATGAAGAACGAGGCAACTGCAAACGCAGCAGCCGACCAGAAGGAGAGAGAGCGTGTCGACAAGTTGAACAATGCCGACGCAATGATCTTCCAGGTAGAGAAGCAGCTTAAGGAGATCGGTGATAAGATCCCATCAAGCAAGCGTACTCCAATCGAGACTGCATTGTCAAAACTAAAGGATGCTCACAAGTCACAGGATCTAGCAGGTATTGATGCTTCAATGAAGGAGCTAGAGAATGCGCTTCACGCAGCAAGCCAGGATATGTACAACGCACAGCAGCAGGCTGGTGGTGCGCAGGGTGGCGGCTTCAACGGTGGTAACGCCGGCGGTCAGTCTGGTCCTAACAAAGATGACATCACAGATGTTGACTTCGAGGAAGTTAAATAATCTGAGATAATAGACAATAAAAAATCCCGCATGATGAAAGTCGTGCGGGATTTTTTGTTTTTGTGATGGGGGAGTAGACTATATTTACAAAATCAATATTGCTTTTTGTCTCCAAACAATAGTTTCAACTGTTTATCAAAATCACTCATGATTTCACGGTCTTGAATGACGCGGAACTTATCGTATTCAGTGAGTGCCTTTTCTACAGCCTGTTCATGAGTCACACGTCCTGCATCTGGAAGTATTGGACGGTTGTTCAAGTCCATATAGCGTTGTAGGAGAGTAGACCAATCTGCCATTGTCATCAGTATATGATCCTCTGCTCTTTGTTCGGCAATGTCAATGAAGGCATTGCTCAATCTGTTCAACGAATCTACTTCTTTCTCGCTGAGATAGTTCTTTGCAATGGTGACATCAGATTTTACGACTCTACCATCTGGTGCATTTTTCCATGTGGTCAATCCCATGTGAGGGCGTTCAGCGTCTGCACGGTCATAGATAATTTCGGCAGCGGTCTGTTTTGTCACGGCATAATGCATCATATTCTGTACCGTCTTGAAGAACAATTGTGTTTCTTCAGAATCCTTGTCATAGTCAGAACTACATTCGCTATATATATCCGTAATCTTCTGATAGTACCGTCGCTCGCTGATACGTATCTCCCGAATGCGATCGAGCAAATCATCAAAATAGTCTGCCCCGAATACGTTCTTTCCCTTCAGTCTCTCATCATCCAACACAAAGCCTTTGGTAAGGTATTCTTTAAGAACTTGTGTGGCCCAGATACGGAACTGAGTCGCCTCGTAGCTATTCACGCGATATCCCACAGCAATGACTACATCAAGATTGTACATCATCACCTCTCCAGACCATTTGTCCGAAGGTATTAAAAATTTTTTAATTGCATCGGACAAATGGATTTCTCCACTATTATCTATTTGTTGCAGATGATAAAATATATTTGGAACAGTTACTCCAAACAACTCTGCCATTCTCTGCTGAGAAAGCCAAAATGTATTGGTGTCGAAGACAACTTGAACTTGCACATTCCCTCGTCCACTTTTATACATCAAGATGGAAGATTCCATGCTTCTCACGGCTAGATCAGGATTCATAGTCGCACTGAAGTACTGTTGTGCGGCATTCACCATCTCTTTCTTTTGGTCGGCATTCATAGCAACTGCCATACAAGCAGCACGTGATAGGCGGATACTCGTCACTTCTCTGACAGCCCCACTGCCTAGTTCTGCCATCTCGGAGATTTCCACAAAGTGATCGCTAAGATGGTAGCCCTTCTGTGTAGTCCATGCCTGTGCCTTTGCTATGACACGTTCAAAGTTCCAGTATTTGCCATAGCCCATCACTCGTGCCAGCTTACGCGAGTTCCACCATTCCTTGCCATCCGTATCGACCTCTCTTAACTGCTCGAAAGGAGATTGAAGTTCTGGAATATTGTCGTTATTATTCATGTCGTTATTGTCTTTTGTAACTATCATATTTTCCTTCTATCTGGAATATCAAGAATTCAGCTGTGCTATTTCTTTTTTCATTGTGCTAATTTAAGCTTTATTTTATTAACTCAAGTACTAGGTTGATAAAATGGTATGTTATATAGTCGTGCGAAATTTTTATCGTGGAATGTTAATTATTAGTTTTTACTAAATGTAAATCCGCCAATATAACAGCAGTGTCCGGTTCTTCTTTAGGAGCATCTTTGGATTTCCATGCTACTATGAAACGAATGGATGCATTTGTGACACTATATCCTTTTTCAATCCATTGGTTGAGTTCGCCTTGCATTTTTTGAGACAATTGGCAAACTGCATGGCTTGTCTGCTTATTGAAAAGATAATAGTTTTGGTACATGAGTTCACAACCTGCTCTAAGTCCTAGAATCTCGTTTTTTTTAGATTTGAAAAATCCTAAATTGACATCCTTGTGAGATAGTTGAAGAGTAACCTCTGAAGGTATTCCGTATTGGTTTTGATCAAAATGTTTTTGGTCAGCTTGTAATCTGTCAAACAATGAACTGTTGGTATGAATGAACAATCGTTGTTTGGCACGGGTTATTCCGACATAATACCGACGCAGCACGTCATTCGTAATATGATTAGGCTCGGTTATAAGCAAATAGACATCGTCAAACTCACGACCTTTTGATTTGTGAATGGTTGAAACGACCACGTCTGTATCTTTTAGATCGCAATAGTCTTCAACTGATGACTCGAATATATGTTCTTTGAAGTCAGTAAGGTATTTTGCTTTGTTGGTCTCCTCAAATATTTGGATACATTTTTGAAGATAGATAAGACTTGAAGAATTGGTGTATTGATTGAATGTCTGTAGTTTTGCATTTTCCCAAACGTCATCTGTGATTAGAGGGGTATGAGTGTCTTGTTCTATGTATTTAAGGAACATGCGGACTTCTGCCATATTCCAGAAACGGAATCCATCCATACTTTGAATGAGTTTGCTATTCAATCCATGCTTCCTCAATAGAGCTACAAGAGTGACAGCTTCTTCATTTGTTTGGGTTAGAACACATTTGGTTCCATTTCCTTTATTTTGCAGAATTTCATTTACTAGTGGTTCATATAGAATAGGCGACGTGTGATGTGTCAGGCTTACGAAACCACCTTCTTGATTCATGGAAATAATTGGAGCACTTTTAAATCTACCTTTTATTCCTTGGACAAAACCATTCGCAAAATTGACAATGTTTATAGAGCTACGGAAGTTTTCTGTCATTTCTATAAAACGACCTTCTGAGTCTTTTCGCAGTAACCCCATATATTTAGAGTTAGAACCACGGAATTCAAAGATATTTTGGTCGTCATCACCTACGGCGATGACACGCATTCCCTCGTTGGCTGTCATTAGTGCACTGACAAGGTTGTATTCTTCTTCGCTCATATCTTGAGCCTCGTCAATCACAAGCACCGTCTTTCCGATACGATTGGGCTCTACTTCTCCGTCTTTTATCATTTGTGCCGCACGAGCCACCACATCTTTCACTTCGTCTATATTGCCAATTCTGCCAAGAAGGTCGAAACAATATGAGTGGAATGTTTTGATCTCAACGTAGTGAGCGGCATTACCGATGAGTCCCATCAGCCTTTGTTTGAATTCAATTGCCGCCGCTCGAGAGAATGTAAGCATAAGCAACTGCTCATGTTTGACATCTTCAAGCAAAAGCAGTGATGCAAGTTTATGAACCAAGACTCTGGTTTTGCCACTGCCTGGACCTGCAGCCACAACGATACAACGAGACTCTTTGTCGGAAATGATCTCCATTTGTTTCTCAGACAGTTGACCGAACAACTGCTTATATTTGTCTGGAGTGACATTTCTTTCTATCTCAAGTAGACGTTCTCCTTTGAAATACTTTGAAATGAATTGCTTGTAATCCATTTGAAAGTAATCCTGGACATATTTCAGAGCGGCATCGTAATCACGGACCATTAAATTCGCATATTCACCTACAATATGAACCTGTTGGATTTTTTGTTTATAAAACTCATTCAGCATTCGATAGTCATCCTGCTTGTAGCGAAGTTTACTGTCTTTGATACGACGGATATCCATGGCATTGTAAAGTACTAGGAACCCGCCTTCAAGTTTAAGAGCTCCGATTTTCGACAAATAGAGCAGAGCTTCTTCCACCTCTTCCAGTTGAACATCATTCAAGATTCCGAATAGATTCTGTCCGTTTGATTTTATGTCACGCAATAATTCAACGACGGAAAATTGAATGCCTTTCTTCTTAGTTTCTTCATCTGATATCGGAGACTGGAGTTTATAAAGCCATTCTACAGCATAACTGCAGATCTCCAAACGTTTTTCAAAACGACGAAGAGTAGCTTCTATATTAGATTGTCTGGCCACTTCGACATTGTGGGACGAATCTTCCGTCTTCCTTGTATATCCTTTTATGGTAAGGAAGTAGAGCAATGTGCGTATATCTTTTTCAGTGGCAGTGGAAATGCCCTCTTTAATTGCGTCGTCATTAAGCTGCTTGCATGAAGTGTGAAGAGAATTCTCAGGGATATGTTCAAGAATGAATCGCTCAAGCCTTGTGAATCTTTCCAGCAGGCGTTTTGATTTGGTTTCAGATTCTCCAGCATCGTTCAGATATGCGGATATGTCTTTTGTGTCTGCTAGGATTCCTTCTTGTCGCATACGTTCAACTGCGGAAACAACTTCATGTTTGTTTAATCCGAGAATATCTGCCAAATAGTCAATACGTGATTCTGCTTCAGAATCTTGAGTTTTTGCTATATGTTTCTGAGAAATAAGCGATTTGATAATACGTATGACATTTTCAACCTCTTTGTCTTCAAAAAGAAGCGATTTTGTAATACGGTTGCGAGCTTCCTCTACATTTTTTACTGTTATGCCAGTGGCATAGACATGAGGTATATTGTTTCCTCGTTCCAGATAGCCAGCCTGTTCGAGAGCTGCCAACGCTGTACGGACTCGCGTCTCAATATCAGAGACTGAATCATCCCACCCTGCCTTTCTTGCTATTTCCAAAGCCGAACAACATGTATGAGTCCGATGTTTGGTCATTTCTCTTACTGCTTTCCAAACTTGTTGTATTTCACTGATGCTTAGTTTTGTCTGGTTAAGTAAAATGAAATGTTTGTCAAGGTCTGCGTCGCTATATAGCACAAAGCATTTTGCCTGTAGACGTGGGTCTCGTCCTGCTCTGCCTGCCTCTTGAACGTAGTTTTCCAGTGAATCTGAGATGTCGTAATGCACAACAAGTTTGACATCTTTTTTGTCTACTCCCATGCCAAAAGCGGAAGTCGCTACGATGATGCGGACTTGGTCGAACATAAAAGCCTCTTGATTGGCTATTTTGTCGTCAGCATCCATTTGCCCGTTATAAGGAAGAGCCTTGAATCCATCTCGTGTCAATTTCTCTGCCAATTCTTTAGTGCGTTTGGTTCGAGAAACGTAAACGATAGTTGGACATGAAGATTCTGCGATTAGAGAACGCAATTTTGAATACTTGTCTTCGTCGGTGTCGGCGTGTATGACAGAATATTTGAGATTGGTTCGTGAAGCTGTAGAAGCAAAAATCTCAAGATTTAGGTTTATGGGTTGTTTAAAGTAATCGCAGATATCCTGAATTACTTTTTGTTTTGCTGTCGCGGTAAAACAAGATACTGGAATAGGTGTGGTGATACCTTTTTTCTTTTGATATTCGCTGATGAATTTACCTATGTAGAGATAATCCACACGGAAATCTTGTCCCCAAGAAGAGAAACAATGTGCTTCGTCGATCACAAATCGTACTACATGACGTGCCAGCAGAATTCGCTCTATGGTTTTTGAACGAAGTGATTCAGGAGCGATGTAGAGCAATGATGCGTCTCCGTTCTGAACACGTTGAATTGCAAGCGAACGGGAGATTGGATCCAACAGTCCGTTTATTGTGACGGCGTCAGTGATTCCTCTATCAGCCAAATTATCCACTTGGTCTTTCATCAGGGATTGTAGAGGCGATATGACGACGGTAAGTCCGTGCACAGATCGGCCATCCATCAATGCTGGCAATTGGAAAGTCAGAGATTTTCCTCCACCAGTTGGAAATATAGCAAGTAAAGATTTGCCGTCGACTGCCGCTTGAACGGCATTCTCTTGCAAAGGCTCACCTTCGTAGGTGCGGAAGTGATCATAACCAAAGAATCGTTTGAGGCTATGGTGGACATCCAGATCTTTATTGCAGTAGGCACATCCTTGTTCACATCTTGTATGTCTTAATGTTTTTATGACATTTTCGACATTGGGGTAGTTGTGTAATACCCATGCAGGTGTGATGGATCGATAATCTGTTGTGTCAATAAGAGCAAGAGCGTAAGCCAATTCGCAAGGTTGACGAATGATGATGCTTTCAAGTTTGGCATTTTCACAGATTTTCCCTTGATATTCTTGTTTTATCAGATCTGCCAAGTTTTCTTTCTTATCTGCTTTTGCATTGACAAAATCAAGGAATCCATTAAACTCAGGTATGTCTTGTAAAAGAGTCGAATAGATTGTTTGTTTGGACTTTGATAAAGACCTCCATTCTGCTACTTCATCCATCAATAGGTCACGAGCTTTTTCACAATCATTGACAGGATTATTTATCTGTTCGCTAATCAACTTGTCGTCTTTTAGAAGACGGTGGTATGGCCTTTGTGGAAATAGGAGTGGAGACACATACAATGTATCGACCAACTTGAATTTAAGATCCTCTTCTCCATACAAATATTTTGCATCATGATGGATTATATTGTGTCCACACACATAATCTACGTCCTTAATAAATATCTGTAAGTCATGTTTGTTTGCGGAGTGAAATTTGGAATCATCCCATTTCAAAGCTCCAATGTCGTGAATCTTATTGTCTTTTAGTCCGACCTCTACATCGACAAAAGCATATTTGGAAGAATCACGAGACACTTCTTCATTCTGTCGTATCGAAGTCGTACGATCTTCTATTCCTATGCTTCCTTTTATTTTGCTCCAGATTGACATGAGATGCTTATATCTTTAATTTCTTTAGCCTTGCTCGAATGGATCCTGCATTACGTTGTAATATTGAACATATTTCAGGTAATGATTTTCCTTGCTTATATAGAAAAATAAGTTTTTGTTCTTCTTCTTTTTCCCATGGAGCATAAGCATTTGTGTATTTTTGTTTTTGTTGCTCCATGTATGACATCTCATGGTTTTGTTTATGAGAAATGAGTGTTTGCATAGAATTATTATCCACATTAGATATATCTGAATAATTGGAAGCTTGAGAATTTTCGAGGTGACTACAAATCAGATCTACAAAACGTGTTCCAAATTGATTTTTCTTATGCTCACCAATTCCGTATACGTTTCCAAATTGAGATAAATTAGTAGGTTTTATTTGAACTAGAGAATGTAATGATTTGTCAGAAAGTACAATATAGGCAGGTTTCCCTATTTCACTTGCAATGGTTTTGCGAAGTGCTCTTAACTTTTCGAATAATTGTTCGTCCAAAGAACCGACGCTGGTCTGATTTGATAATATGTTATTTGTCCGATTTCGTTTTGTGACACGTAATTCTTCTCTGACAATAACGGATAGTACTGCTTTTTTGTTTCCATATAGAATATCTTCACCCATAGGTGTTATTTTTAAATGCTTGTCTTCATTATAAGCAATCTCTATATATCCCATTTGGAGCATTTGTAATAGATAGGTATGCCAGTCTTTTGCTGATATGTCATGCCCTACACCGAAAGTTTTCATCATATCATATCCTTTTGCCATTATGGTAGAAGTAAGGGTGCCTTTTAATATGTCTACGGTTACGGTAAATCCAATTTGCTCATTAGAGCGTTTTATGGCAGATAATGCTTTTTGAACAAGAATTGTGCCATCAAAATGTTTTGGCGGATTCTTGCAAACATCGCAATTGTTACAATGACACTCACTATTTTCTCCAAAATAATTAAGAAGAATTCGTCTGCGACAGATTTGAGATTCTGCGTATTCTTGCATTCGTTTTAGCTTTTCAATGTTTATGTCACGTTGCCCACTTCTTTCTGCAAATTCTCTAAGTGTGATAAGGTCTTGTAAATTGTAAAATAAGTGGGTTTCTGTAGGCATACCATCTCTTCCTCCACGACCAATTTCTTGATAGAAAGATTCAATACTTTTAGGCAAATTGTTATGTATAATATAGCGAACATTACTTTTGTCAATGCCCATGCCAAAAGCAATTGTTGCACAGACAATATTGATACGGTCGTTTATAAAATCATTTTGTACACGAACACGTTCTTCCATTGATAATCCAGCGTGATATATGCCGGCAGAAATTCCGTTAGCATTTAGTTCGGCGGCTAATTCTTCTGTCCCGTTTCTTGATAGACAATAAATAATTCCACTTTCATTTTTGTGACGCATAATGACATCCAGTATCGTACGTATACGTTCTCGTTTTCTATAAGCTTTATGGACATTAAGACTTAAATTTGGACGGTCAAAACTACTGACAAAAACAGCAGGCTTATTTAAGTGCAATTGATCAATGATATCTTTTTTTGTCACTTTATCAGCGGTTGCTGTTAATGCTATTATTGGTATGGAACTAAAATAGTTTTTCAAAATTCCTAATTGTGTATATTCAGGTCGAAAATCGTGTCCCCATTGAGAAACACAGTGTGCTTCGTCTATCGCAATCATTGAAATTTTTACATTCTGCTGTAACCATGATATTTCTGACATCATTCGTTCGGGAGATATGTAGAGAATTTTGATTGCACCTATTTTACATCTTTCGCGAATCGAATAGTTGGTGTATTCATCGTTACTACTATTTAGTGCTTCAGCTTCTATTCCATTTGCTTGTAAATTATCAACTTGGTCTTTCATCAACGATATTAGTGGCGACACTACAATTGCGGTTCCTTCAAGTAACAATGCTGGAATTTGATAGCAAATAGATTTGCCTCCTCCTGTCGGCATTAATACTAAAGCATCTTTGCCAGAAATTGTATTGTCAATAATTTCTTTTTGGAGTGGTCTGAATGAATCATATCCATATACGGATTTAAGAAGTTGAGATGCTTTATCCATACTAAATAATGTTTTTCATATTATAGTTTGTCCAATAGCGTGTTGGCGAAACGAAATCCTCCTTTTGCTATATTTTTGTCACGTATGATTCCCGCAAATGGATATAGACTATCAAACAGATATTTGTGTATCTGTTTGAGTCCTTCCGTCGTACCAACTGGAATTTTTCTGATGTCGCTAGATTCAAAAAGACGACGTGCACTCTCCAGTGATTTTTCGTCTATCTCTTTTGTCGTCATGCTTGCCTATTTCTTCTTTTTCTTCATCATCGCCTTCTTCTTTGCAAGTTTGGCTGCTTTGGCTGCCGCCGCCGCCTCAGCTGCTGCTTTCTCTGCCTCTTCAGCTTTCAGCACGTTGATCTTGTCTTGAAGTGGCTCGAAGTAGTATTCTTCTGCCTGGAAGAAACAAGCCTTGCAGTTGGATGCCTCGATCTCTTTCTTGATCTGCTCTGCGATTGGCTCCTTCTCTTTTGGATCGCCCTCAAGCAGTTTCTCACACTTGCCTTTGAACACTTTGTCGAAATATGCCTCCTCGTAGCGGTCTTTCAGGTCGGACACGTTAGTCTCCCACTTTGTGTCTTCCACCAATGCCTCAGCACTGTTGATGGCGTTGAAGTTGGCGATTATCTTCTCTGTCGACGAGATTGTGTCCGCGTCTTTCTCCATCACCATCACATAGACGAGTTTTTCGATTCTGTCGAGCTCTTTGCCATCTTTCAGATTGTTTTTGGCTGCTGCCTGCACATCGTTGTAGTGAGACTTGAATCTGTTTTCATAAAGGAACTCTTTCTTCAGGTTTTTCATCATGATTGTGTTGAGCAGCTCGGAGTAGTTGTAGATGATAGCGGAAGGATTGATGTTTGTCATTCCTTTTGCCTTGTTTTCCTTGTAGCGCTTCACTTCCTTGTCTAAAGCAAGGTATTCTTTCAAAAGCTCATTCAGATCATCTTCCTGAGTGAAGACGTCGTCGCTGATAAGATGTGCTGCATGCAGGTTACGTGTCTTCACGATTCTGTCATCGACGTAAGAGTCGTTGATCTGGTTAGGCTTGCGCACACTTGGTTTGTGGCTGCTCTTATAGTTGACAGCCACGATGATAGGGGCAGTCTTGTTAGCGACATTCTTTCTGATAGTGGCGTAGTCGATGTTCGCATTGTCGTCGACGCATTTCTTCAAAGCCGCGTTAGAGAAATTACGTTCGATGTCCTGATTGCTTGGGGCAAACTGGTATAGGCAGATTGAGTAGACTTTGCGGTCGACGTCAAGTTCGTTGAAAAGCGAAACTGTGGAATTGAACACATACTGACGCTCTTTGGTCTTGCTTTCAAGAAGTTTGCCATACTCCTCCGACACTTTGTTCATAGCCGAGTAGTCGTTGTTGACCTTGCCGACGTTGGAAAGCTGGCGGCACACGAAATCAGTGATACGCTGTGGTTGCTCCACATTTATAGCCTCAGCGTAGAATTTCATCTCCACAGGGTTGGTGCCGAATGCGTTTAGCGGGATATTGTCTGCGATTCGGATTTTGCCCTGAGTGTTTGCCTTGTTGACAGACAACTCTTTGTTTACTAGCTCCACCGTCAGATTATAGAGAGGATATCTCACATCCTGAGCGACGGTAGTGCTTGTCATTTGGCCGGAGATGAAAACGTTTTTGATTTTGTCTTTTTCCTTACGGCTAGTGTAAATTGTCTCAAGCTGACCTTTGAAAGCTTCGGGGTTAAGGAGGTAAATGTCGGTAGTCAGCATTAGCCAGCCATCTTCAGCGGAAAATTTTTGTTCGCCTTTGATTTCTCCGATCTGTTCGCATTTTAGGGTCAGTTGCTGCTCTTGCGCATTGGAAACGACTGAGCAGAACATATATGAAAGCGCTACAATCGCTGTCTTTATTTTTTTCATCTGATTTTATTTTTGAAAGTTCACGATTCTTTGTTTCAACAAAAATAAGAATAAAAACTGAAACGTGAAAAAGAACGATGTTAATAATGAAAAAGATTCTTTATGCAGTAAAGCGGTATAAACAGTGGAGGACAATGCCGTCGCACCTCTAACGACCGATTATTGCCTATTATTTGACAAAGTTTTATGACTAATTTGCCAAAAGGAAGTCTATTGTTCGCATAAATATGCCAAAATGAGGATATTGGGGTGCATTAAACTGAAATAATATTCATAATATTTTTGAATTGCTTACATTTTGACTAACTTTGCACGCTGAAGGTAGAAATTTGAAAAAAATAAAGTAACTAAAAATATGGCAGACAACTTGAAAGTAGAAGAATTGGATCAAGTGGTGGTTCGATTCTCAGGCGACTCCGGAGACGGAATGCAGCTTGCTGGAAATATTTTTTCCACTATCTCGGCCACTGTAGGTAATGGTATTTGTACATTCCCTGACTACCCAGCAGATATTCGTGCCCCACAGGGTTCTTTGACTGGTGTATCTGGATTCCAGGTAAGTATCGCAGCAGATAAGGCCTTCACTCCTGGAGACAAGTGTGATGTTTTGGTAGCAATGAACCCTGCAGCCCTAAAGACTCAGTATAAGTTCTGTAAGCCAACATCATCTATCATCATCGACGTCGACAGCTTCAAGAAAGCGGATCTAGAGAAAGCTCAGTTTGAGGCAACAGACGCAGCTGGAGCAATTGCGGAGATGGGCATCAAGCAGGATGTGATCGAGGTTCCTGTGACATCAATGGTAAAGGATGTGCTTGCTGATTCAGGTATGGATCCAAAGGCTATGCTTAAGTGTAGAAATATGCTTGCTCTTGGTCTTGTTTGCTACATCTTCAACCGTGATCTATCTATCGCAGAGAAGTTCCTTCGCGAAAAATTCGCTAAGAAGCCAGCTATTGCGGAGAACAACATCAAGGTTATCCACGCAGGTTACGACTTCGGTGCCAACACACATGCATCAGTAAGCCATACATATAATGTAGTGTCAAAGCAGACTCCTGCAAAGAAGGGGCGCTACATGGACATCAACGGAAACAAGGCAACTGCATACGGTCTTATCGCTGCAGCAGAGAAGGCAGGTCTTCGCCTATACCTTGGTTCTTACCCTATCACTCCAGCAACAGATGTTCTTCACGAACTTTCAAAGCACAAGTCTCTTGGTGTGACAACAGTTCAGTGTGAGGATGAGATCGCAGGATGTGCATCAGCTCTTGGTGCTTCATTCGCAGGTGCTCTAGGAGTGACTTCAACATCAGGTCCTGGTATCTGTTTGAAGAGTGAGGCTATGAACCTTGCTGTCATCATGGAGCTTCCATTGGTAGTAATCGACGTACAGCGTGGAGGTCCTGCAACAGGTCTTCCAACAAAGTCGGAGCAGACAGACCTTCTACAGTGTTTGTTCGGACGTAACGGAGAGACTCCAATGCCAGTCATCGCTGCTACAAGCCCAGCAGACTGTTTCGAATCAGCATACGCTGCATGTAAGATTGCTCTTGAGCACATGACTCCAGTCGTATTCATGAGTGACGCATATATCGCAAACGGTTCAGAGGCATTCAAGCTTCCAAACCTTGCTGAGTATCCAGCAATCAACCCTCCATACGTTCCTGAATCAATGAAGGGAACATGGACTCCATACATGAGAGATGAGAGAGACGTAAGATACTGGGCTGTTCCAGGTCGTGAGGGATTCGCACACATCCTTGGTGGACTAGAGAAGGACAGCAAGACAGGTGCTATCTCAACAAATCCGGAGAACCATGATTTGATGTGCCGTCTACGTCAGAGCAAGATCGACAAGATCCAAGTTCCAGATGTAGAGGTAGAGGGCGACAAGGATGATGCTGAACTTTTGATCGTAGGCTTCGGTGGTACTTACGGACATCTACACGCAGCTATGGATGAGATGCGTGCAGCAGGAAAGAAGGTTGCTCTTGCACACTTCCGTTACATCAACCCATTGCCAAAGAACACAGCTGAGGTGATGAAGAAGTACAAGAAGGTAGTTGTAGCTGAGCAGAACCTTGGTCAGTTCGCTGCATTCCTTCGTATGAAGGTTGACGGTTTCGCACCAGCACAGTTCAATGAGGTTAAGGGTCAGCCATTCGTAGTTAGCGAGTTGGTTGCCGCATTTAATAAATTAATCTAATTAATTAAGGATTAATGGGAGGAGGAAAATTCTTAACTCTTAATTCTTAACTTTTAATTTAGTAAAAAAATGAGCGAATACACAGCTAAAGATTATAAGAAAGGACAGCCACGTTGGTGTCCAGGATGCGGTGACCACTTCTTCTTGGCGTCGCTTCACAAGGCAATGGCAGAGATTGGCGTTGCTCCACATAATGTCGCAGTTATCTCTGGTATCGGATGTTCAAGCCGTTTGCCACACTATATGGCTACTTACGGTATGAACACAATCCACGGTCGTGCCGCTGCAATCGCAACAGGATGTAAGGTTTCTAACCCTAACCTAAGCGTATGGCAGATAAGTGGCGACGGTGATGGTCTTGCAATCGGTGGTAACCACTTCATCCACGCCAACCGTCGTAACATCGACCTAAAGATGATCCTTCTTAACAACCGTATCTATGGTTTGACTAAGGGTCAGTATTCACCAACTTCACCAAGAGGTTTTGTCAGCAAGTCGTCTCCTTACGGTACAGTTGAGGACCCATTCCGTCCTGCAGAGCTTTGCTTCGGTGCAAGAGGTCACTTCTTCGCACGCGCAGTTGCCACAGACGCTGAGGGTACAGTGAATATTCTTAAGTCAGCTCACGCTCACAAGGGAGCGGCTGTTTGTGAGATCCTTCAGAACTGTGTCATCTTCAACGATGGTACACACGAGGCAGTTTACACTAAGGAAGGTCGTGCAAAGAACGCTATCTACTTGAAGCATGGAGAGAAGATGGTATTCGGAGAGAATAACGAGTTCGGTCTTGTTCAGGAAGGTTTCGGTGTTAAGGTTGTGACTATCGGTCAGGACGGATACACAATGGACGATGTTCTTGTCCACGATGCACACTGCGAGGACAACACACTTCAGCTAAAGCTTGCTATGATGGAGTATCCAGTAGCATTAGGCGTTATCCGTGATGTTGAGGCTCCAACTTACGACGATGCTGTAAACGCACAGATCGAGGAGGTTAAGGCAGCTAAGAAGTACCACAACTTCGCAGAGCTTCTTGAGACTAACGACACTTGGGAGGTTAAGTAATTAACTGACTGATATAGTTTCAGAATATGAACGGATGGGTATAATTATACTCATCCGTTTGTTATTTAACGTAAAATCGACTAAATAAAAATAGGAGTATGTCATAAATGAGGATTGTTAAGGGCCCATGTTTGATTGATATTGGCCCTAACCCTTCCCCACGTGCGAGCCGTAGGCAAGCACATAAAATTTAATAAAACCACAGAGACTCAAAGTTTACAGAGAAAGACTACGTCTTTTTGTGAGAAAAAGAGGTGAAATTTCAATCTGAAAGTTAAAATGATCCGCAGATTAAGATTGCTCTTTATTTCTTCTTGATGAACTTTATCTCTACTCTTCTATTCAACTCATGTTCGGCTTCCGTCTTTGCTCCTCTGATATATGGCTCGTTTGCAATTTTGCCAACAGATACAAGCATCGAGTCGGGAATGTTGAAATTATCGATAAGGTATTGTCTTACCCATTTAGCTCGATTATCACACAATTTGATAGAAAATTCTTGTCTACTGCGTTCATCAGTATGAGCAGATACTTCAAACATGCTATCTGGATAACATTTAATGAACTCAGATAATTCTTGAAGTTGGGCTTCCGTATATGTTTTCATTCCACTCTCTGTATAATCAAAAGTGTATATACACCATTTGAATCCATCCTCGGCATGAGTGGGGAAGGCGAGTGTCAGTGCCAATATGATGGATGCAAAGTGTTTCATATTTGATTGGTTTTATTGCAAATATAGATATTGTTTATGGCTTTGCAAAGTAAATGTGTATTATTGCCATAGTGGTTCCATTTCCCAATTTCTGGGAAAGCCCATGGCTGACAAATCAACATTGGGATATTTAATAAACAACCATCGAAGTTTTGATGTCATGTCGTTACTTGGCACAATTGCATCCAATAAGTATTTGATAATGCATAATGTGAAAAATATTTTGCCTTGCTGTATCGTATTGGAAATCCATGGACGAGTATAATGGGATAGTAGAAGTGCTCGTAGTGTGAATACTCTATTCCAAATGCGTGCGTGATGACAACAATTATTTCGTGTTACTGTGATGATTGTCATCCATGATGTGAATACGGGAATGTTAAGATTGAATTCTTTTGCAATTTTTTTGCGATATTGATTAACTTTGATATTCTCATAAATACGTGTCAATACACCAAGAGGAAGAATTTCGGTTAGCATCCACGATGGAGGGAATGGATTATCATATGTATTACGGAAATGCTCAATAAAATCTTCGCATGATTTGTTGTATTCTTCTTTAATCTTTTGCAGTGATTTATTGAATTTTTTACTGTTTGCAAAGTGTGTAGGGTTTGTCATCCAAAAAGGATCTCCTGTTTCTTTACTCATTACATTTACCATTGCCGCCCGTACTGCGATTTCTATTTTTTCAATTTGATTAAAAATGAGTAAGCGTAACTGTCGGTCAAATCGGTAAAGATTAATGGCTTGGTTAAAGGAACTGCCTTTTTTATAAACATGGTCTTCTTTCGGTGTGGAAAGTAATGGATATAAGTACGCAGACATGCGGTAATAACCGATACGTTTCAAATATTGCTGAGTTTCGTTGCAATTGTCGATTATAAGACCTCTACAAACCAATAAATTTACTTGTTCTGAAGGATCTAAATATGTTTTAGAATAATTAACCATGACTATAACAATAAAAAAACGACCCGCCGATTTAAGCATTGTCAGGAGGCTTGGCGGGTTCTTGTACTGCAAAAGTATTATTAGTCTGTCACTTGGACAAATTTATTTTAGAAAAAAGTAAAATTAGTATAATAAAAATTTTTAATGGGAGTTGATAGGAGGATTGTTAAGGGCGGAACGCCCTAACCCTTTCTTAAGTGCGAGACGAAGGCGAGCACATATAATACCACAGAAAACAGAAGTCTACAGAGAAATTCTACGACTTTTATTTGGAAAAGAGACGGAAATCAGTCATAAAACAGAACCCATTTATGCAAACAAGTTGAATTAATGATTAATCTTTCCTTATGATTCTAATCTCTACTCTTCTATTCAACTCATGTTCGGCTTCCGTCTTTGCTCCTCTGATATATGGCTCGTTTGCATTTTTGCCAACAGATATAAGCATCGAGCTTGGAATACCATATTTGTCTATCAGGAGACCTCGAACGTAGTCCGCTCTTTTTTTGTCAAATTTTATACTATATTTGTCACTTGCTCGCTCATCTAAATGTCCAGAAATTTCAAACAGATCATCGGGGTATGATTTGATGAACTCGGCAAGTTCTTCTAACTGAGCCTCGATAATAGGTTCGTAGGAATCGCTGTGATTAAAGCCGTACAGACACCATCTGAACCCAACCTGGGCATGAGTGGGGAGGGTGAGTGTCAGTGCTAATATGATGGAAGTAAATAGTTTCATATCTGTATGGTTTAGGTTCAAATTTAGAAAATAATTGTTAATTATGCATTAAGCACTATGAATTAATTAAACAGGCTGTCCATCTTCAGCCTCAATAATTGGGTTTCGCAAAGAAGTTTGATAAATTCTTTTGCAGAACGTTTGAAATAGGAATTTTTCAGAATTAGGAATGCACCCTCCATTGTGTTTCCGGCGACGTCGATAGGGACGGCCACAACATCAGGCCTTGTCTTGGTGGAAAGTCCCGACAAAATGGATATCATTTCTCCATACGACACAAGCATCAGTATTGGAGTGATTTCATTGATCACAATTTTTGGCTTTAGTTCGACGGGGTTTGTTTTCAACACTCTGTCGATCATATTGCGCGCCTGTGTTCCCTCTGCCGGAAGAATAAGCGGATGTTCAGCAATCTCTTCTAATGTGATGCTTCTTTTTTTTGCAAGGGCGTGGTCTTTGGCAACAATCGCGCAGAGTTTGTCTTCAAACAGATTGTGAGACTCTATCTGCTCGGCGATGGTCTCTGGCTTGAATGCAAGCATGACATCGATCTCCTTGCGGAAAAGCATATTCTGCAATTCGTCGTTTGTCTTATAGAATATGTTGAGCTTTATATTGGGAAATTTTTTCACAAAGATATTTAGCGTGTCCGACGTCAGAATGCGAAACGAATGAGTCACTCCTATATTAAGTGTCCCGCATTTCATATTCATAAGGTCATTCATCTTGTAGACGCAATTGTCAGCATCTTCTATTGTTCTCTTGGCATACGGAAGCAATGCGTCTCCTGCTTCTGTCAATCCCACATTGTGATTGTCTCTATGAAACAGGGCCGCCCCAAGTTCATCTTCCAATTTCTTCAAACTCTGAGAAAGGGCACTTTGCGTAGTGTAAAGTTCTTTTGCTGCCAACGAAAAATTGCAAGTCTCTGCAATTTTGACGAATGCTCTCAATTGTCTTAGTTCCATGTCATCTAATAATCTTCGGATTGCAAATTTAGTGCTTTTCATATTCATTGTGTTTATTGTGTGTATTAAATCTGCTAATTGTGACTATTAGATAAAAATATCATCAGTGAGTTTTGCTTATTACACCTATCAATAAAACTCATAACAAAATCTGAAATCGCATCCAAAACGGCTCTACTTTTGCAAACGTTGGTTCAATGATGTGTGGAACGCAAAAGGGTCCATCTCATCATAAACAATTAAGAAGAATAAAAACATTAAAAAATAAAAAGAAAAATGGTTTCATTATTAGTTGTAATTGCATCTCTGTTTGTTTGGAGAGCTTCGTCGAAAGTTTCTGAGTGTGGAAGAAATGATGGTTTTGTTATTGACGGGGATTCCGTAGATGTCGTTTCATCTAATGAATACAAGTCTTATATCGAACCGTCGACAACATCAAAATTCCATTACAAGTATTATGGACTTTTCTTGGCTGACTAATTTGTTCACCAGCAACGACTCTGTTGCCCACATAGCCTTGCTTTACGCGATTGTGATATCGGTCGGTATCTATCTTGGTAAGATCAAGGTTATGGGCATCTCTTTGGGTGTCACTTTTGTCTTGTTCGCAGGAATTCTGGCTGGACACTTTAAGTTTACAGCTCCTGTGAGCATACTCACTTTCGTACAGGACTTTGGCTTGATTCTGTTTGTGTTTATGATCGGACTGCAGGCTGGCCCTGGATTCTTCAACAGTTTCAAAAAGGGTGGGGTGGCTATGAACAAGCTTGCCATGTTGACGGTATTGCTCAATGTGGCTGTGATGTTCGGATGCTATTACTGTTTTTTCGACACGACAGACGAGAACAATTTGCCGATGCTGGTCGGCACGTTGTTTGGAGCGGTCACCAACACACCCGGACTTGGTGCTGCGAGTGAGGCTCTCAACACCGTCTTCTCTGATGGAAATGCTCCTTTGATCGCAAACGGATATGCCTGTGCTTATCCTTTGGGTGTGGTGGGAATCATTCTGGCGACAATTGTCATACGATTTATCACTAAAACTGATTTGGCTCAGGCGGAAAAAGAGTTGGATTCAGATTGTGAGGAGACGGAATTAAAACCGGAAAAACAATGCATCATTTTGAAAAACAATAATTTTGATGGTAAAACATTGAAAGAGTTGCGTCATACATTGGATAAGGAGTTTGTTTGCTCTCGTCTGCTTCATGATGGTGAGATGATTTCTCCGTGTGGATCGACAAAAATATTCTTAGGTGATGTGCTTTTCATAGTCAGTATGGAGAGTGAGGCGGATGCACTTGTCACTATTCTCGGAGAAAAATGTGAGATGGATTGGGATGATGTAGGCGAAGGCAAACTGATTTCCAAAAGTGTGGTGGTTACGAATCCTAAGATTAATGGACGAACATTAAGAAAACTGCATCTCAACCGGTTGTATGAGGTAAACGTGACTCGCATCAATCGTGGAGGAATCGTCTTGTTCGCGTCTCCTTCGCTTGAATTGAAGGTGGGTGATAAGGTGAGAGTCGTAGGTCGTGAGGATGCAGTTGAGAGAGTCCGCAAACTGTTTGGCGATTGTGTCAAGACACTTCATGCACCAAATCTTGCCACAATATTCATCGGTATTTTCGTAGGAATCATGTTTGGAAGCATTCCGATCTCCATTCCGTCGATGCCGGTGCCATTGAAACTTGGAATAGCTGGCGGACCGTTGATTATAGCTCTTTTGATCGGACGTTTCGGTCATAAGATTGGACTTGTGACATACACCACGACATCTGCCAATTTGATGCTTAGGGAAATCGGACTTGTCCTTTTCCTTGCCTCGGTAGGAATAAAAGCGGGCGCAAGTTTTGTGGAGACGGTGGTGGCTGGCGACGGTGCTCTATATGTGTTGAGCGGATTGCTTATCACTGTGATCCCTATATTGATTGTAGGCGCAATAGCAAGGCTATACTACAAATTAAATTATTATACTTTAATGGGAATGATTGCCGGATCTTATACTGATCCTCCAGCTTTGGCTTATGCCAACAGCGTATGTACGAAGGATGCTCCGGCAGTTGGTTATTCCACCGTATATCCATTATCGATGTTTCTTAGAATTTTAACAGCACAGCTTATTGTGCTATTTGCTTGTGGGTAACCATAAAACAGTTTTTTGATATTTTATAAGAGGCGAGGGTTGTGAAATCTTCGCCTTTTAATAAAAAAAGACGGAGAAGTCCCCCGTCTTTCCAATTTTGCATTCCGCACATTTATAGAATCTCATTTTATTGCCTCTCTCTTCCGAACACCTTTCCCAAAATGGCTCCGCTGCATCCTCCGATGATGTGGCCGAAGCGGGAAACATTGTCGTCGACCAGCAATCCGCTTATCACCTCTTTGCCGATGTAGCAGACGAAGACGAGAATGAATGTGAAGGGGATCTCGCCCGCTTTACACATTGTCAGCGACGACATAATGATGCACATGAACACGATTCCAGAAGCTCCGACAAGTCCCGTGGACAAAAGCACTGCGTTAAGGATTCCGGTGATGAAAGCAGTGGTGAAGATCATGATGATTAATGTCAGACTGCCATATTTCTCTTCCAAAAGAGGCATCAGCAAAAGCAAGAATATAGCGTTGCCGAAAAAGTGCTCCAAGTTCGCATGGCAGAAAATGTGGGTGAAGTAGCCCATCACAATCATTGGATGGAAAGACAATACAGGTTTGCAGCCAAATATATTGTTCACCATGCCAAGAGTCAGGTAGTTGCCGATTGTTGCTGCCAACATTAGAGCCAGGAACATTATAGTCACTGGAGCGTTGAATGTCACTTTTATTTTGCTCATATCTGTTTTTTATTTTGTTGATGCAAACTTACAATAAATTTTGGAATGCAGAAGATTACCTCTGCATTTAATTGGAAATTCGTGTCTGATATGGAATCCATAAGTATGCGTAAAAATCAAGAAACTGGAATGATTTAATGTTTGGTTTTTCAAATAAATTAAGCTTCAGGTGTAAAAAACAATAAAAATATTGTTTAAGAAACTAAAGTTTTTTTAACTTTGTGAGTGATAAGGATATAGATGATGAATTTAAGAAAGTAGATTTCAGCTCAGAATCTTGAAAAAATTAAAGTTGTGGCGGATAATGAAGTTATTCTTATACATTAAGGTACGATGACAAAAGAGGAATTGGTAAACATAATACATAATGGAGAGACATCCGAGGTGGAGTTTAAGTCTGCAGCAGGAGGTTTTCCTGGTAGTTTTTGGGATACATATTCTGCCTTTGCCAATACCGAAGGAGGCATAATTATCTTGGGTGTAAAGGAAAAAAATGGGATTCTTTTTGCTGATGGCTTGACAGATGAACTTATAGTGAAGTACAAGAAGGAATTCTGGAGTAACGCTAACAACCCAAAGACAGTGAATGTCAACCTTCTTACTGAAGAAGATGTTCAATCTCTTAATATAGATGGAGGACTGCTATTGGTTTTCCACATACCTCAGGCAGACATCACGCAACGTCCTGTATATCGTACGGAGCAACCGTTTAATGGAACGTTCAAACGTAATTTTGAGGGAGACTTCAAGTGTACCGAGCAAGAAGTTAGGCGAATGTATGCCGACGCAGATTTCCGTTGTTCTGCAGATTGCAGAATCCTCCGTGGATATACACTTGACGATATAGACAAGGTTAGTATAGACCAGTATCGTAGGTTGTTCGATCTTGCAAAACCCAATCATCCCTGGCTTGCACTGGATGATAAAGAACTACTAACTAAGCTTGGAGGCTATAGAAAGGATAGAGTCACAGGAGAAGAAGGTTTGACCCTTGCAGCACTTCTTATGTTCGGAAAGTGGCAAAGTATTAAAGATATCGAATGTGCACCTAATTTCTTTCCTGATTATCGTTACTATCCGGAAGAGCAGACGAAGGGAGCAGAAAGATGGACTGATCGTATATGTCCTGACGGATTGTGGGAATCCAATCTGTTCCAATTCTATCGCCGTGTACTGCCCAAACTTACTACAGTAACACGTCATCCGTTCAAGCTTGACGAAGATACTCGTATAGAAGAAACAACAGCGCACGTTGCATTACGTGAAGCACTTATAAATCTATGTGTGCATGCAGATTATACTATAAATGCGTCTCTCAACGTGATACACTATCCTGATCGCATTGTATTGTCAAATCCAGGCACTTTGCTTGTGACTCGTCAGCAATACTATCGAGGAGGTGAGAGCGTTTGCAGGAATGGCATTCTCCAACTGATGTTTTCAATGTTGGGAAAGGCTGAAAAAGCAGGTAGTGGTGTAGACAAGATTCTATTAGGATGGAAGGATAACAATTGGAGCAAGCCAGAAATCAGTTATTCGTTTCGCCCTGACAAGGTAACTTTGACCCTTAGTGTAAAGGACTTGGACACTAGTGACCAAGCTAGTGACCAAGCTAGTGACCAAGCTAGTGACCAAGCTATATATGATAAGATAGTTGAGTTTTGCAAGAAGCCCAAAAGTCTTAAAGAGATAATGGAATTCCTAAATATGAAAAATAGAACATATTTGAAAAACACATATGTCACTCCATTACTGGGTAAAAGTCTCAAAATGACCCACCCTGAAAGAGTGAAACATCCTGATCAGAAGTATGTTGCAATAGCAGTAGACAAATGTTAAGTTTCAAGCATACAGCACATTATAATACTCCCAAAAGTTTAGATAACGACAAAGGTGCAAGAAAAAAGTATTAACTAGTTGTAAAAAATGGGGAGCACTATACAATTTTCTGTATGAATTAAGCTTCAGATGTAAAAAATAATAAAAATATTGTTTAAGAAACTAAAGTTTTTTTTAACTTTGTAAGCGATAAGGATATAGATGATGAATTTAAGCAAAAACAGGATATGACTCTAATTCGACTTTATAAGATTGAAGATAAAGTCTATCTGTACTCATTTTGACGGTGCATTAGAGATTTTTTGGATCTAATAAAGTACGGAAAAAGTGTGGAGGCAGGCTATAAAGTTCAGAGTGGATAGGAAGAATGTGAAAAAGAAAAATAACGTTAAATGAGAATCTGTTTATTTCTATGTATTAGTCTTTGTGCAGTACTTTCCGCGCAAACCGTCCATTTCGTCTACGACAATGCGGGAAATCGTACCGCAAGGTACATCGATATGTCTTATGATCGCGATGGAGGAGTCGTTAATGAAGAGGATGAATCCGGAAGAGTGATAAAGGATTCGTTGGAGTCGAATCAAATTCAGATTTATCCTAATCCTACCGACGGACACCTTAGCATCAGAATAGACAGTTTGAAAAAAGACCAGAGTGCATATGCTCTACTTATAGACATATACGGAAAAAACATTGTTTACCAATACGCAGACAAAAATGATGTCACTATTGATTTTTCCGATAGAGATCCAGGAATATACATTTTGCGAATAGAGATCGACAATCTCAGTACGGAATGGAAAATAATTAAAAAATAAGAAGATGATTCAGAAAGTCCTTTTGTTGGTGTGGTCTTTATTATTTACATCCGTTTGGTTGTCTGTCGCACAGAATCCGTCAGCTCAACCAGAAGGCGGGGACAGTTCTATTCCCGACTTTGAAAAAGGAGTTTATATGATGCCAGACGGCTCCCCTACAGACGACAAGGCTCATGGTTTTGTGTTTGGTAAGATAGGAGGTGTTCTCAACGTCAGCGCAATTGGTTCCTTGATGTATCAAATTCCGATAGAAGTGCCATCTGGAGTCAATGGAATGAACCCGAGTATACAGCTTGTCTATAATTCACAGGCAGGCAATGGAATTGCTGGATACGGATTCAATCTTTCGTGTGTGTCGTCAATATACAGAGCTAGAAAGAACCTTTTTTCTGATGGAAAACCGGATGCAATCCATTTGACGGACGAGGACAATATCGAGTTGGATGGAGCAAGGCTTATATTGACATCCGGAAATAATTTGGCTGACGGCTCGAAGTATCGCACTCAAGAAGAGACGTACTGCGACATAACATTTCACAGTGGAGACGACAAGGATGGCTCTTACTTCAGTGTCGTGACAAAAGAGGGTGTCACGATGGTCTATGGAGCGTCGGGCGATGCAAGAGTAGAATCTCAGACATCCGGTGTGCCGTTGATTTGGCTTTTGACAAAAGTGACGGATCAAAATGGAAACTACATGTCATATGAGTATGGATTGGACGATGAGAATGGCGAGTTTTGGCTGTCCAAGATACTCTACATTGGCAACGAGAATGCCAAAGTTGCACCTACTTGTGCCGTGGATTTCACCTACGACTCCGGTCGAAAAGACTCAAGACTGCAATTCACAGCAGGCTCTAAATTGTCATCGACAAAACTGTTGAGAACCGTCGAAGTGAAGGCAAACGGCAAGCTTCTTAAAACATATACACTGTCTTACTTTTTTGACGGCTTTTACAACAAATTGAAATCCATTACTTTATCCAACGATAATGAGGAGAGTTTAGCTCCAATTGTCCTAAACTGGAGTAGTATGGACAAAATCAGCGAATCTGCTCATAAAATTGAGAAGTCCGTCTTCGTCCCATTTGCAGAGGATGACGATTGTTATGATGAATATAGTGTTTTGGTTGATGATTTCAACAATGACGGAATTTCCGATTTCATAAAAACCAACTCAGACCTTCCAACTGGATTTTCTGCTATTGAAGGTGTAATTGTTGAATGGAATCTGTATTTGTCGAGGAAGACGGAATCAGGAGTCATGTACGAAAAGGCAATGGAAGTGCCAATGGATTATTTTATAGGTGCATTGTTGCTTCATTCTTTGGACATTAATAAAGACGGAAAGAAAGACCTGATTGAAGTCAAAAGATCTGGTTCGTATTATTGGGTAGATGTCCTTTTGAACGATGGAGAAGGAACGTTCATCAGGCAAAATTTTGAGACGGAGATCGTCCTTACAGACTCTGACCAATCGCAGCTTGAATTCAATGATTTTGACGGTGATGGATTCGTTGATATGTTGGTGTTGCACAAAGAAGAGACAGAGACGTACGAAGATGTGGACTTCGCCGACTTGTACAAGATAGACATTGAAGGCAAACTGTTTTCTAAAATATCCTCGTTGTCATATAAAAGTCAGTATTTAACGGTGGACTCCAGATATTCCGTAACAGATTTGAATGGAAACGGACTGCCAGAGATTTATAATAGAGCCTCTCATGAGGCATTTGAGTTCGACTCCAATACAAAAAACTTTGAAAAAATAGACTTTGAGGAGATACCGTTATATTTGGATATGGATGCCGGAGCCGACTTCGTTGACATCAATGGCGACGGATATACGGACGTTATTGCAGTTTCCCAATATGAAAACAAATGGAAAATCATGCTGTCGACTGGAACTGGGTTTGTGGAAATACCATGTCCTCTCAAAATGGAGTGCGAAAAAAACAGTCCATATGTGGTAGATTGTATTGCTAAAGGCAAACGTTTTTATGCGGACTACAATAATGACGGAACTCTCGACATTTTGGAAATTATCAATGATGAACTCACATTCCATTATTTCACAGGCAGTGGATTTGTCTCAAAAAAATATTCGCAGAATGAGTTGCCAGACATTTTGACGAACAAACTGTACTACAACAAACATATACCGTTTTATGACATCTCTGGCGACGGAATAACAGACCTTATGTCGCTCTCAAAAAATGGGCTTGACGTTCATTCTGTCCACACACCAGAAATAGGTCGATACTTGTCTCAAATCAACGACGGACTTTTGTCGATCCATACGGTGGATTATAAGACTCTGTCTGATCCAGTTTCCTACCAGTCCGGACAGGAAGAGAGATCTTCCAAGGTGACGCAGCCTTGCATCCCTATCCATGTTGTCAGTCAGATAACGACTGAATCAGGAAATTATGAAAGCACGGAAAGATATTATTACAAAGGTTTGAGATTCCATCAAGAAAAGGGAATATTGGGCTTTGAAGAGTTCACGCAAGACAACGAGACTCTCAACAAAAGGAAGACAATCAAGTATGGCTACGACACCATCTTGTTCAATCCTCACCCTGTGGAAGAAACCACTTTCACTTCCGCCACAGGCAGACAGATAGAGAATGTCGTTTTTGAGCATAAGACAGAAAATCTAGGTTCAAAGTCGGGGAAGCGGTGTTTCAAATATGTGGCAAAGAAATCAGTCTCAAACTGTTTGACAGGCAGAACAACTATTATCGAAGCGTCGGACTACGAGGATGGAAATCCTCAAAAAATAACCACCACGCAAGGAAATGTTGTCGAGGAAAAGACCATGACATACGAGAGAAAAGGATCATGGTGCAAAAATAGGGTGACCTGCTTGACAACCAAAATGATTGCTGACGGCCAGGAACAAGTGCGTAAAGTGTTGTCTTTTTATGACGACAGGGGCAACCAGACGAAAGAGATTGCCGATCCGGACGACGAAAATGAATTTGTTACAGAATACAAGAACATCAACCATTTCGGACAGGCTCTTTTGGTTGAACGTTCGGCAAACGGTACAACACGTCGCTCTGAATTTGAATACTGTCCTTCGGGAAGGTTCATGACTGCCAAGACGGATGAAATGGACGACAGATATGAGTATGATTGGGATGAGAACACCGGTTTGTTGAAGAGTAAGACGGATCGTAAAGGTACAGTCCGCTTCTCCTATGACGGATTTGGCAATCTGACGGAGACTAATTTTGCAGATGGAATAACAGAGACAAGCGTTACAAGATGGGCAACGCAAGAAAACAGTCTGGGAGCAAAATATTACACCTATCACGTTAAATCGGGAAGTGCCCCCGTCGTCACGTGGTATGACAATGTTGGCAATGAGGTGCTTAAAGAGACATTCGGACTGAATAACAAAAAAATCAGCGTCTTTACAGAATATAATTCGGATGGAACGAAAAGCAGAGTGTCTGCACCTACATTCTCCTCGGATCCGCAAAGCTGGGCGACTGTATATTCCTACGATGAATACGGAAGAGTCACCAGTCTGACAACACCAGCTGGAAAAAGCACCACCAGATATGAGAAGTCTTCCACCACGACAGTGTCGCCGGAAGGAAGAAAGAAAATGAGCTATGATGCTTCTGGAAGGATTGTCAGCATAGAGACAAACGGCAAATCAGTAAATTACGAGTATTATCCATCAGGAAAGATTAAGACCTCCACTCCTGAGGATGGTGCCTCTATCAGTGTCGAGTATGACTTGCAGGGAAGACGCACAAGACTGACTGATCCAGACGGTGGAGTACAGGAAACCAAATATAACGGTTTTGGCGAACTGCTGTGGTCGGGGCAGAGTGTTCATAAAAAAGGAGACACCATAGCCACAGAATATTCATACGCCGAAAACGGCTTGCTGCTTAGCAAGACGACAAACGGAAAGACAACCAGCTACGACTATGATAGTCACAACCGCGTCGTCGCCATAGAAATTCAGGGTGAGCACAAGCAGTCGTTCACATACGACGAGTTTGACCGTGTTGTAGGACAGAAGGAGGAGATAGACGGCAAAATATTTGAAAGCCGAAAAGAGTATGATGAGTTTGGACGTGTAAGGAAAGAATCATATCCGTCTGGATTCTTCACCGTCAACCACTACGACCGCAACGGCATCTTATACGAGGTGACAGACAGTTTGGATCGGTCTGTCTGGAAACTTTTGGAAGAGGATGCGTATGGTCAGAGTCTTCGAACGCAAAAGGGAGCCAAGGAGAGCGTTTTTGGATATGACGAGCAAGGACACACCCTCTCCATCTATGCAGAAGGTGTGGTGGACATGCTGTACGCCTATGATTCAAGAGGCAACCTTGAGTCGAGAACAGACAATATGACGAGCCAGCAGGAGATGTTCGGCTACGACGATATGAACCGTCTGACAAACTGGGATATCTACCGTGAAGGTGCCTTGGTGAAGGAAAATAGTCTGACTTTTGACGGGCAGGGTAATATAATGACGAAGAGCGATCTGGGCGACTGTGTGCTGAACTACGGTGACAACGGCAGACCTCACGCATTGACATCCATCGAAGGAGCTGTGACAGGCATTCCCGTCACAAAACTGACGCTCGCCTACACAGATTTTCAAAAGGTTGAGAAAATTGAGGAGGGAAACAAGAGCTATAGCATATTCTATGGTGTCGACGAACAAAGACGCAAATCTGTTTATAAGGAAAACGGCAAGACAAAACGTGTCCGCTATTATTGTGGAAATTACGAAGAGGAGACGGATTCCATTGGCAATGTCCGAAAAATTCACTACCTTGCAGGCGGAAGTCTGTTCATACAGAATTGCGGCAACGATTCCTTGCTGTATGCCTACCACGATTTCCAGGGCTCTTTGATAGCTTTGACGGATGAAGACGGCAATGTGCTTGAGCGATATGCGTACGACCCTTGGGGAGCACGCCGAAATTCCGAGAAATGGGAAGAGAAGGATCAGCGTAAGAGTCATCTGATAGATAGAGGCTACACC
>OCTW011601076.1_pt1 | contig 32883 bp, 28 predicted proteins | sample 1539671 | NCBI WGS metagenome assembly OCTW01 (sample SAMN02144230, study PRJEB22623) | gut metagenome | biome: sheep rumen | host: Ovis aries | place: New Zealand | reverse complement strand
GGAAAGGAGGGGATTCGAACCCCTGAAGCGCTTTTAACGCTTACTCGCTTTCCAGGCGGGCCTCTTCAACCACTCGAGCACCTTTCCGTGAATGATTTTCGCTTCCCTCTCCACCACTTTCTACCTCACAAAAGCGGCTGCAAAATTACAACTTTTTTCAAATATGACAAAAAAAATGTATATTTGCATTTTGACATATTAGAACTAAAAACCTAAAAAATATTATCAATGAAAAAGTTAACCGTATTTGCTATGGCAGCAGCTCTGTTTATGGCCGCGGGGTGCAAAGGCAAGAAAGCCGACGAAAACACCTCCGAAATCCAACAAAAAGTGAACGAATACGCAGTGTTCGAACTGAAGTCGGACCTCGTGCAGAACCTCAGCGCCAACGAAAAAGAGCTGGTGAAGATTTTCATCGAAATCGGCAAGGTGATGGACGACATCTACTGGGACGAATACTTCGGCTATGACAACCGCGCAAGCCTTGACACTCTCTCCGACCCCGCCATGCAGGCCTTCGCTCGCATCCAGTACGGCGCCTGGGACCGTCTCGACTCCGAGCGTCCCTTCCTGCCCGGCTACGGCGAGCGCCCCGCCGGCTGCAACTTCTACCCCACTGACATGACCAAAGAGGAATTTGACGCTCTGCAAGACCCCCTCAAAGACAGCCAGTACAGCGTCATCCGCCGCGATGCTGAAGGCAAACTCTACGTCCTTCCCTACCACGAGGCCTACAAAGAGGAACTCGCCAAGGTCGACGCCCTGCTCGAGAAAGCCATCTCCCTGGCCGACAACGCCGGCCTGAAGAAATACCTCGAGGCTCGCCGCGAAGCCTTCCGCACCGACGACTACTTCAACAGCGACATGGTCTGGATGGACATGAAAGACAGCAAGCTGGACTTCGTCGTCGGCCCCATCGAGAACTACGACGACGGCATCAACGGACTCAAGTGCTCCCACGAGGCTTTCGTGCTCATCAAGGACGAGGAGTGGAGCAACGACCTCTCCAAGTTCGCAGCCATGCTGCCCGAAATGCAGAAGCTGCTCCCCTGCGACGAGAAGTACAAGAAAGAGGTGCCGGGCACCGACTGCGACATCAACGTCTACGACGTCGTCTACTACGCCGGCGACTGCAACGCCGGTTCGAAGACCATCGCCATCAACCTGCCCAACGACGAGCGCGTGCAGCTGGCCAAAGGCAGCCGTCGTCTCCAGCTCAAGAACGCCATGCAGGCCAAGTTCGACAACATCATGGTGCCTATCGCCAAGCTGATGGTCTGCCCCGAACAGGTGGACAGCGTGACCTTCAACGCCTTCTTCGGCAACACCTGCTACCACGAAGTGGCTCACGGTCTGGGCATTAAGAACACCGTAAACACCGGCATCCCCTGCCGTCAAGCACTCGGCGCACAGTACAGCGCTTGGGAGGAAGCCAAAGCCGACGTCTGCGGCCTCTTCCTCACCGAGCAGCTCATCGAGCGCGGAGAGATTACCAACACCACCGTCGCCCAGAACTACATCACCTTCATAGCCGGCATCCTGCGCTCCGTACGTTTCGGCGCCACCGAAGCCCACGGCGTGGCCAACATCATGTGCTACAACTACTTCCTCGAGCATGGCGCCTTCAGCCGTAACGACGACGGCAAATATGTCATCGACGTGGACAAGGCTCGCGAGGCCGCCCGCGGCTGGGCCGCCATCATCATAGCTATGGAAGGCGAGGGCGACATGGCCGCCGCCAAGGCCTACAGCGACCGCAACGGCAAAATCAGAGCCGACCTGCAGCGCGACCTCGACGCCATCCGCGACGCCAACATTCCGCGCGACATAGTGTACAAGCAAGGAGCCGACGTGCTCGGTCTCTGATAGCCTATGAAGGTGCTGCTGCTCGGGGCCACGGGCCTGCTGGGGCACAACGTGCTGCGGCGGCTCGCGGCCGAAGGTCACGAGACGACGGCGATAGTGCGCCGCCGCGAGGGGCTGCGGACCCTGCCGCCCGCAACCTCCGTCGTGGTCGGCAATCCGCTGGACAGCTCGGTCCTCTCCGGCGCCGCGGCGGGTTGCGAGGCCATCGTGAACTGCGCCGGCGCTACGGACATGAGCATGCTGCACCGCAGCGACTACGACCCCGCCAACCGCGACCTCTGCCGCGCCGTGGTGGAAGTCATGGAGCAGCAAGGCATTAAACGGCTGGTACACACCTCTACGGCCAACACCATAGGCTACGGCTCCGCCGCTGAACCGGCCGACGAGGAGGCCCCGATGGAGCCGCCGTTCACCGCCAGCCTCTACGCCACCAGCAAACGCGCCGGCGAAGAGGTGGCCATCGAAGCCGCTCGGCGGCACCCCGACTGGCACGTCGTGGTCTTGAACCCCGGCTTCATGCTCGGCGCGTGGGATGTGAAGCCCTCCTCGGGCAGGATGCTCCTGGCGGCCTACCGTCGCCGCCTGATGGCGGCACCACCGGGCGGCAAGGCATTCGTGGCGGTCGACGACGTGGCGGCGGCAGCGGTCAACGCTCTGGCCAAAGGCCGAAGCGGCGAACGTTACATCGTGGCCTGCCACAACCTGACCGTCAAGGCGCTGTACGAGCTGCAAGCCGCCACCATGGGCTACCGCCAGCGGGTGCTGACGCTCCCCGCCTGGCTCGTGGCAGCTGCCGGTGCACTGGGCAGCGTGGCGCGAAGCCTCGGCATACGCACCGAGCTGAGCCTGAACAACACCCGGCAGCTGTGCGTGAAAGAGTACTACGACGGAAGCCGGGCCGAGAGAGAACTGGATATTAGATATACACCGATAGAACAACCCATAAAAGAGTTTCACCAATGGAGAGAACAACAAAAGCGATAGCCGCACTGCTGATAGCCGTGGCATCCACCCTCTTGTGCTGCTGCAACAGCCCAGAGACCAAGGCTTTGGGCAAGCGCAGTTCGAGTGGCAAGACTTGCGAGGTGATGGTGGTGGCCGACCGCGACATTTATGTCGGCGACACCAAAGCCCTGATAGACTCGCTGCTCCACGAACCCCAAGAAGGTCTGCCGCAGCCCGAACCCCGATTCTCGACCATCAACGTGCCGGTGAGTTCGCTCCACAACACTCAGATGTTCCAGATGCACCGCAACATCATAGTCTGCGACATCAAACCCGACAATCCGGACAAGATGTATGTAAACCACAACCAGTGGGCCGAGCCGCAGGTGGTGATTGACCTGGCCGCCAAGAGCCAGGCCTCGCTCCACGCCATGCTGCGCGCCCACGCCGACCGCATTCTGGAGGAACTCTACGAGAAGGAGTACGAGCGCATGGACCGTGCTTTTTTCAAAGACCGCAACGTGGACCTCATGAAGCGGGTGGAGAAGAAGTACGGATTCAGCCTGACTCTCCCCAAGGAGTATATCTGGGCCAACGAGGACGGCGACTTCACTTGGCTGCGCAAGGAGACCAAAGACTTCGGCCTCGGCGTCATGGTGAACGTGATGCCCTACCGCAACGAGCAACAGTTCGACACAACCAAGATATGGAACCGCCTGGACACCACCATGCGACGCCAGGTGCAGGGTCCGGCCGAAGGCAGCTACATGGGCACCGAGCGGCGTGTGCCGCTCACAAGCCGCAAGGTGGACTTCAAGGGCTCCAGCTACTGCATAGAGACTCGCGGCCTGTGGCGCCTCTTCGGCGACTTCATGGGTGGCCCGTTCGTGAGCTACACCCTGCTCTCGCCCGACGGCTCCCAAATCGTGGAACTGACCGGTTACGTCTACTGCCCTCGCTTCGAGAAGCGCGACTACCTGATGCAGGTCGACGGCATCTGTCGCTCAATAAAATGGCCCACGGGTGAATAGGCACTGGCTCATAGCATTGCTCCTGACGGTCTTCTGCGCAGGTGTGTCGGCACAGCGCACCGACTTCCTCGGCCGCAGCCACCTGCTGCTGGGCGGCGACGCCACTTTCTACATCGGCGACCTCAACAACCAGAGCGCCATCTCGGTGCCACGTTGGGGCGTCAGCGCAGGTCTGCACACACGGCTCGACAACCGGTGGTCGGTACGCGTCGAACTGAGCTACGGAATGCTGGAATGCGCTCAGGACTACATCGCACGTCGTAACCTGAGCTTCCGCAGCTCCCTCATGGAGGGGGCCGCCGTGGTGGAGTTCGACTTCCGCCCCTACGGTCCCGGTGCCACCGAAAGCCGCTGGACACCCTACATCTTCGGCGGCCTCGGGGTGTACCATTTCTCGCCAGAGGCTCTCCGCACCGAGGCCGACGGCAGCAGCCGGTGGGTCGCCCTTCGGGACCTGCACACCGAAGGCCAGGGCACATCGGCCTACCCCGAACGACGCCCCTACCAGCTCACTCAGCTCTGTCTGCCCTTCGGCGTGGGCTTCCGATGCAGACTCGGCAAGAGTGTGTCGCTCAGCGCCGAGTATGGCTTCCGCAAGACCTGGACCGACTACATCGACGACGTAAGCACCACCTACGTCGGCTCCGCCCTGCTCAGCGCCGAAGTGGAAAACGGGGGCTTGGCCAGCATAATGGCCGACCGCAGCGGCGAGGTGGAGGAGGGGTATGTGAACGCGGCCGGTATTAAACGCGGCGACGACTCGCTGAACGACTGGTACTCGTTCTTCACCATCCGCGTGGGCTTCAGCCTCGAAACACTGCTGGGATGGACTCGATCTAAAAGATGCAAACTGTAAGACAATGGCAACAATAGAACAAATAGACCGCAACCGCGTGCCCAGACACGTGGCTATCATCATGGACGGCAACGGCCGCTGGGCCATGCAACGCAAACACGAACGCCTCTTCGGACACCAAAGCGCCATGGATGCCGTGCGCGCCGCCGTCGAAGCCGCCGTCGCTCTGGGGGTGGAATACCTTACGCTCTACACCTTCAGCACCGAGAACTGGAACCGCCCACAAGCCGAAGTCGACGGACTGATGGAGCTGCTTGTCAAAGCCGTCCACAGCGAAACCAAGACCCTGATGGACAACAACGTGCGCCTGCAGACAATTGGCGACACCAGCCGCATACCCGAACGCTCGCGTAAAGTACTGGAAGGATGTATCAAGCAGACCGCCGCCAACACCTCCACCACCCTTGCTCTTGCCTTGAGCTACAGCTCGCGCTGGGAGATAGCAGAGGCCCTGAAGCAGATATGCCGCGACGGTCTGAAAGCCGACGACATCGACGAAGAGACTCTGCGCCGCTACCTGACCACGGCGGATTACCCCGACCCCGACCTACTAATCAGAACCGGCGGCGAGCTCAGGGTGAGCAACTTCCTGCTGTGGCAAATGGCATACACCGAGTTCTATTTCACAGACCTGCTGTGGCCCGACTTTCGCCACGAACACTTCTACGACGCCGTTCTCGACTATCAGCAGCGCCAACGGCGCTTCGGAAAGACTGAGGCTCAGGTGGAGAATGAAAAATAACCAAAAAAGATACGCGCCTATATAATAAAATAACAACATCAAAGTTATTATATAGTTAAGTGCAAGAATAAATGATACAGACCAGACGAGCGCTGCTACTGACAGCAATCCTGATACTCAGCACCCTCGCCGCCCACTCTCAGACAGTTATTGGCGGCGGGGTGGAATACGACTTTGATTACCTGACTCCAAAAACCTACGAAATTGGCGGCATCAGCTACGAGGGGGCCGAGAATTTCGACACCCGCGTGGTGCAGCTGGTGGCCGGTCTGCAGGTAGGCGACAAGGTGAAGATACCGGGCGACAAGCTTTCGGCCGCCATCGAAAACCTCTGGAAACAGGGCATGTTCGAAGACGTGCAGATAAGGGTGACACGCCTGCAGGGCAACATTGCATTCCTGAAAATCGTTCTCAAAGAACGCCCTCGTATGGAGAAATACGCCTTTACCGGAGTGCGCAAAGGCGAGGCCGACAAACTGAAAGACGAGATAAACATTGGCACCGGCGAGGTGGTCACAGAGAACATGCTGCGCACGTCGGTGAACAAAATCAAAGGGTATTACATCGGGAAAGGATACACTCAAGTACAGGTAACACCCACCACCGAGACCGACACCTCGGGCCGTGTGACTATCACATTCAACGTGGACCGCGGCAAAAAGGTGAAAATCGACTCTCTGATATTCACCGGCAACGAGCAGATTCCGTCCACCGTGCTGCAAAGCAAGATGGAGAAGACGCACGATGTCCACTACCGCAAACGCCTCTGGTCCTCGGCCAAAGAATTCTGGAAGCTGCGTATCTTCACCAAGCCGTTCTGGAAAAAGAGCCGGTACATAGAAAACGACTTCCGCGACGACCTCAAGGGCATCATCGACTTCTATAACGAACAGGGCTACCGCGACGCCAAGATAGTGAGCGACACAGTATGGGAAGTGCCGCAAAACGAGCTGAACATGAGTGCCAAGAAACAGGCCAAGCAGGACAGGCTGAAAGTGCGTGTCAACGTGTACGAGGGACACCGGTTCTTCTTCCGCAACATCACCTTTAGCGGAAACACCATATACTCCGACGAGACATTGCGGCGGGCCCTGCGCATTGAGAAAGGTGACCCCTACAACCGCTCAACACTCCAGGAGAACCTGACCTACAACCCCTCCGGCACAGACATCACGTCGCTCTACATGGACAACGGATATCTCTTCTTCCACGCTACACCGGTAGAGGTGGCCGTGGAAGGCGACTCTATAGACATCGAAATACGCATCGAGGAAGGCAAACAAGCTCGTATACGCAACGTAAGCATCGAAGGCAACACAATCACCAACGACAAAATCGTGATGCGTGAGCTTCACACACGACCCGGCGACCTCTTCAGCCGCGACGCCGTCATACGTAGCCAGCGCGAGCTCGTCACCCTCGGATACTTCAAGCAGGAAAGCATCAAACCTGAACCCAAGCCCAACGAAAACGACGGCACAGTGGACATCGTGTACCAGGTGGAAGAGGGAAGCACCAGCCAGCTCAACCTGCAGGGTGGCTATGGCGGAGGAATGATTATTGGCCAGATTGGTGTCCAGCTGAACAACTTCAGCGTCCGCAACATCTTCAACAAGAAAGCATGGGCGCCGCTGCCGGCCGGCGACGGTCAGAAGCTGAGCCTCAACGCCGTCACCAACGGAACGTACTACTATGCACTCAGCGCCTCGTTCACCGAACCGTGGCTCGGTGGCCGCAGGGCACAGTCGCTTACAGGCTCCGTATACCACAATCTGTACAGCAACGGACTATCCGCATACCGCGGCACCGACGAGTACCGCAGTCTGATGATCACCGGCGCAGGCGTGAGCTTCTCTAAACGTCTGAAATGGCCCGACGACTACTTCATCATCAGCCACAGCATAAGCTATAAGCACTACGTGCTGGACAACTACACCCTCAACTCCAACATCTTTACCGACGGCAAGGCCAACGACCTGAGCTACGGCTTCACCATCAGCCGCAACTCGCTCGACTCTCCCATCTATGCCCGTAGCGGCTCGGAAGTCAGCATGGCTCTCTACGTCACCCCTCCCTATTCGCTCATCGGCGGCAAAGACTACTCCAATGCCACAGCCCAAGAGAAATACCGCTGGGTGGAATACTACAAGATGAACCTGCGCGGTTCATGGATGCTAAACCTGGTAGGCAACCTGGTGCTTAACACCCGCTTCCGGTTCGGCTTCATGAGCTACTACGACAAGAACATCGGTCTCTCGCCTTTCGGCCGCTACTTCCTCGGCGGCGACGGACTCTCGTCCTGGATGCTCGACGGCAAGGAGGTGGTACCCCTGCGCGGCTACGAGAACAACAGTCTCAGCCCTGCCAATGGTGCCTCTGTATTCGACCGCTTCACCCTCGAGCTGCGCCACCCCATCATCGAAAGCCCCAACGCCACCTTCTGGGTAGCTGCTTTCCTCGAAGGCGGCAACAGTTGGGCCAGCATGGATGAATTCCAGCCGTTCAAGATGCACAACTCAGCCGGTATTGGCGTACGACTCTTCATGCCGATTTTCGGTCTGATAGGCATCGACTGGGGATACGGCTTCAGCAACGAGACCTACGGCGGCAGCCACTTCCACTTCTCCATCGGCCAAAGCCTCGACTAAACAACAGCGTAATGAAACCAATGCGACATAGAAGGTACATTGTGAAAGCCGTGCTCTGCATAGGCATGGCTTTCGCTCTCCAATTTTCGACACCAGAATACACTCATGCCCAAAAATACGCCTGTGTGAATACCGACTATGTGCTGCGCAACATACCCGACTTCGCCAGCGCACAGAAAAGAATTGACCGTTATGTCGCTGACTGGCAGAAAGAGTTGTCCGACAAAGCAGGCGAAATAGAAGAACTGCGGGCCAGCTACGAACAAGAGAATTTCCTGCTGCCCGACAATCTGAAGAAACGTCGCCAGGAAGAGATAGCCACAAAAGAGAAGGAGCTCAGAGACCTGCAGCAGCAGTATTTCGGTGCCGGAGGCGACCTCGACAAGCGTCGCGCCGAACTCCTGAAACCCATCCAGGACCGCGTCTACAGCACCATAGAGAAAGTCGCCCACGAGAAGAACTATGCCTTCGTCTTCGACAGGGCCGGCAGCGCCACCCTATTGTTCGTGAACAAGAAATACGACATCAGCGATGAAGTCCTCGAACTGTTGGGCTACAAACCCAACAAGTCCGACGCCACACCCGACACCAAAGCCGAGGGTAAAGACAGTAGAAAAAACCAGAAGCCTACCAACCCCGAAATGAGAACCCGACAGGGCTCTCAACGAACCAACACACGCAACAGCCTCCCCCCACTGGGTAGCTCGTCGCAACCATTAATGAACAAAACAAAATAACAGATACAGAAAGATGAAAAAGACATTTATCGCAATGATGATTTGCCTTGTCGCCATGGGCGGCACGGCAATGGCACAGAAGAACATCAAACTCGGACACATCAACTCGAACGACCTGATGCAGATTATGCCCGGCCGTGACTCTGCCCAGACTATTCTGCAAGGCGAGGTGAGCGAACTGGAGGAGACCCTGAAGTCTATGCAGGCCGAAGCCGAGAAGCGTTACAACGACTACGTGGCCAATCAGGCAGGATGGACAGACCTTATCCGCCAGACAAAACAACGCGAGATTCAGGATATGGCATCGCGCATCGAGGAATTCCAGCAGAACGCACAGAAACAGCTACAGGAACGCGAAACCGAGCTGCTGAAGCCCATCATAGACCGAGCCAAGAAAGCAATCGAAGAAGTGGCCAAAGAAGGTGGCTACACCTATATCTTCGATGCCGGTACGGCAGCCCTACTCTACTCGCAGGACAGCGACGACATTATGCCCCAAGTGAAGAAGAAACTTGGCCTCAAATAAACCTGTCCACTACCGTAGACAATAAAGAAATCAAAAGGGGCGTCAGACTGGTCTGACGCCCCTTTGAATTTTGCAGTACTCGGGCTTTTGTATAACACATAAGGCGCCTGAACCGCATAGTGATACAACTCCACACAAAAAGTAAGGGCGACACATGGTTGGTATCCATCGTGTCGCCCCTACGGGATTTGTCATTGTTCTTGTCTTCTGTCCGCAGGCTCCCCGCCCGCGGCTGTCTTCTATCGTCCCCGATGGGGACTTCTCTCTCTTTTGTCTTTTGTCAGGCACATTCTCTTGCCTGACAGCCTAACGCCACTCTACGTAGCATCTGGCTTGTTATTTCGTCCCAATTAGTGTGGTCAGTCGACCAGCACAACCTGCAGGCGGTTGCCCAACTTGACCATATATGCACCTTTGGCGACAATGAAGTTGTCTTTGCCGCTCGATACAGTATTCAATACCTCATTACCATTTGCATCGAGAATCTGTATGGGGTCGCCTTCGGTGGCAACAACCACAATACGGCCGTCCTCGACATAGATAGCACCGAGAGTCTTCGAGTCCTCGCCTTGGTCCTCTATGGTATCTGTACTTTGATCCTCTGTAGCGTCAGGTGTATCCGCCTTTTGGGTCTCTGTAGCGCTCGGTGTATCCTCTTTCTGCTTATCCGGGTCAACAAAAGTGCCTACGTTGCGTGACTCAAAGGCTCCGTTGATTCCAGAACTGCCGGTTCTAAGCCAACGCTCCACAATCTCCTCTGTCTCGGGAGTACGCAGGATAAGCATGCCCATTCGGTTATTCTCCTGCGGCTCGTAGTCCGTAATGCCGCCCAACGGCCTTACAAGGAGTCGGTTGGCATTGACGCCGTACTGTTTGACAATCCTGTTGTATACCGCATTGCAACGCTGCTCGGAGAGCCATATATTGTGTTTTACGGTACCCGTAGCCGAGTCGGCAGCACCAAGCAGGAAGAACTCGAGCGAGTCGTCGAGGCGGTTGACCTCGCGAGCGAAGCTCTGCAAACGACGGTCAGCATTGTAGTCTATCTCGTACCTGTCAAGCTGGAAGTATACCACCACAGCCGGCAGACCGTGCGACTCATTGAAGTCAAGCAACTCGGCCAGCATATTCTCAGGCTGTCTGTAGTTCTTCATGTTGCGGTTGATGTCGTCCAACAAGTTAGCCAGACTGTCATACTTACGCATAAGGTCCTCGCGGTTGCCGTTCTTCTCTACTATGAGATCCACCAGCGAATCCTGGGCCTGCGCAAGACGCTTCACCTCGACCTCGCGGTTTTCCAGCTGCGTCTGTGAGCCTACTGTCTGGAACTCGTGGAAAGTCTTCACCCTTCTCGACTCGCGAGCATGCATATTGTACTTGGTAATCTCGTTTATGAAGTTAACCTTTAAACATACAGAAAACGAGGGAATCAAGTCGAAAATTGAGCGGGCATTGTTGTACGGCGACCAGTCCCATGTCGACTCCGATCCGAAAAGCTCGGCCGCAGCGTTGACGGTGAAATACTCCGAGAAAACATACTCCAATCCCAACCCACCGCTGAAGGCCAGTTCGCGGTTGTATCGCATAGTGCCAACCTCGTATGTGTCGGTAAATGGATTTCGCTGTTCGCCATACAGGACCGATATGCCAAGACCCAGCGGCATAAAGACATGCCACCTGTTGTGTTTGCCACGCTCATATCCGCTAAGGAAGTTGGTCCAGTCGAAAACCACGAAACCCATAGCTGAAAACGCATGAGCATGGTACAAATAGTAATAGTCATTGCTTGACTGGTCCCAAATACCTGTCGGCGTATCATCTGCTTTATTGATGAACGGCTGCTTGCCGTATGTGGAGTGACCGTCGACATTGAAAAGCGAAAACCTCAGCGAGATAGCCACATCAGGAATAATCCATTTGCCGATTTCAACTCGCCCATTGAAGTTCAACTTATTGCGTCTTGCGTCAGACTCCAACTCATTACCAATAAACGTCTGTATACCACCGCCGACATTGAGATACCAGTTGTCAAAAGGCGATGCTATGAGATATAGCAACGTGTCTCGGTCTACACCAAGGGCAAAGCCGCGTCTCTGGAAGTTCTGTGCCGTCACCGTCATTCCTGATGCCAGCAGCAATAGCAGTACTAATAATTTCCTCTTCACTTTCTTCTTTTATTATTAAAGTTATCGTTGTTTGTTGTTTCTTTTCGTTTTGTCGTCATCTTGCTCCGGCTTATCGTCACCATAGCCATAACCGTAGCCGTAACCATAACCATAGCCGTAGCCATAACCGTAGCCATAGCCGTATCCGTACCCATAGCCATAGCCGTATCCGTATTTACGCTCAAGTGGCATAAGCTTGCGATAATGGACGTCGTTAAGTAGCAGCGCCATGTTGGGATAGGTATGCTGCTGGTACATCTCCTCAATGTTGGCAAGCATACGCTTGTCGACCTTACCATAGCGGATAACGAAGAGAGTATTGTCAACCAAGTGCTTTATCACGTCGGTATCGACCACGAGGCCCGACGGCGCGGTGTCGAAAATGATATAATCATAATGTTCGCGCAGGCGCGCAACCAGTTCGTCGAGACGTCCGTTGCCGAGCAACTCAGTCGGGTTGGGCGGTAACGGGCCGGTGAAGATGCTGTCCACACCACGGCTCACAATGTCGTGCTTGACAATCGACTCCCAGTCATCTACCTTGCCAACAAGATAGTTGGAAAGGCCGACATGGCGACGCGAGTAGAAACGTCGTGTCAGCGAACCACGTCTCAAGTCGAGGTCGAGCAGAATAACCCGTTTGCCCGCAATACCAAGGCTGGCCGCGAGGTTGGACGATATGAACGTCTTACCCATGCCTGCCATGAGCGACGTAATCATATAAACCTTCGCAACGCCTTCGCCAGCGTCGCCTCCAAGGAAGTCAACTTTGGCCCTCAGCAGACGGAACGACTCTGTCATCGTATCGTTGTCGCTGCCGGATACCACTATGTTGCTGTCGTCATCCTTGCGCCGTGCAGGTATCTCGCACAGGAACGGGGCCGTGGTGCCACGCATGACATCATTGTGGTATTTCACCTTCGTGTCAAAGAGCCTGCGCAAGAAGAACACAGCTACCGGCACCAGCAGACCGAATATCAAGCCCATGGCGGTGGTGCGATTCTCGTCCGGCGCTATGGGATTACGGTTTATGCGGGCCGGATCCAGTATCTTGCCGTTGGGCTCTATAGAAGGCTGGCTTATCAGTAGCTCTTCGCGACGGCTCAGCAGGTGGAGGTACAGTTCCTCCTTGATTTTCTGCAGTCGTTCAATGTTTTCAATATACAACTGCTGCTGCGGCACCTGACTCATCTTGTTGGCGGCCGTGTTGGCGGCTGAGCTGACACTGGAGATTCTCTCCTGCAGTACACCGACATATACCCCAAGCAGGGTGTTCATGTCGCGCCTGAGCTTGGCAAGCTCGCCTTTCTTCTGCCTCACCATAGGGTTGTTTTGGTTCTGGTAGTTGCCGAGTTCAAGAACCAAGTCATTGTGGGTGGCTATAAGGCGCGAGATGTGCTCGTCGTCAATGCCCACGTTGCCGGGTATGATGTGCGCATCCTGCCCATCCTCGTTGACCTGCATCAGGTAGCGGGCTGTGGAAAGCTGCTTGTTGAGGCGCTCAATCTCCTCCGACGACTGGATGCTGGCGGCCAGATAGCTCTGACCGAACGACGAAATGTCGAGCAGGTTGTTCTTCCGTTTGAAGTCAGCCAGAGCATTCTCCTGTATGCCAAGGTCCGAATGCAGAAGAGACAGACGTTCGTTGATGTAGTCGTAAGTCTCCGCTATGATGCGTCTCTTGTCCCTGATGGCGTCTTCGTTGTATATTCTTATCGCTTCGTTGATAACCTCGGCGGCGCGTATGGGCGACGCATCGTGAATCGCAATGTTGACAATGGTATTGAAGTCGTCATTGCGCGTAACAACCATGGCGGAGCGATAGTAGTCGGCCGTAGCATTGAGGCTGCGGCGCGAGACGTGAATCGGGGTACCGTAATACGACGGGGTCAAGAACCACGTCTTGTGGGCCACCACACGGCCAAAGGGCATAGCCACCGTATCTTCAAACTCCGCCGTCACCGGCTCATATCCCTCCACGGTCAGAGTAATCCGGTTGTCGTCCACCACTGAAGCGTCGAATTCCACCGGCTTCTCGTCGCCCTCGTCGACAAACTCCATCTTGAACGGGGACTCGCCATAGAGGTCTTTCACTCGGTTTACCAGTCGGGTCTTTGTGGTATAAACCACATTGAGGTCGAGGTTCTTGGCCACTTCTAACATGGCCGACTTCGAACTCAGTATCATCATCTCATTGTTGATCGAGCTGTTGTAGAGCGACTTGTTGGCAAACATGCTCTTGATTGACGCCTCGCGCATCGTGCTACCGTCGCTGCCGCTACCGGTTGACGAACCCTTTATGAGCAGACGGGCACTGCTCTCGTAGACGCGGTTCTGGTGCCGCACCCAGTAGCCGGACACCAGCGCCCCTATGGCTCCACACAGCAGCAGCCAATGCAGGTTACGCATCACGATAACTAACACGTCCTTTACGTGAACCTTCGGTCCGGTCTTCTGGTCCAAGAAGGAGGTCTCTGAGTTTTTAGTCTCTTCTGCCATATCGCGTTGTGTGGTTATGTGTTGTGTACTTGTTGCCTATTTGTTCTTGAGGTACGTGCCCAGTGTGAGTATCAGCGTAGCCGACGAAACCAGCGTCGACAAGAAAGTCGCCCAGTAGGTAACCTCCTGGCGCATCGTACCGCCGTTCACACCGTCGAGTATGATGAAGTCATTCTGCTGCATCATGAAGAAGGGGTCGTTGAAAATAGCACTCGACCGCGGGTCAAGGTAGCGCATCACCATACGCCCGTTCACCTCGCGCATCACCGCTATCCGGTCGCGTCTGGTGTAGTTGTCCAGACCGCCCATCAACGCCAAAGCCTCAAGGAAAGTGCATCGCTCATTGGCCACGTTAATCACCTTGCCTCCCCCGTTGCCGAGCACGAATATCTTGAACGTCTTGAACCTCACCATGACATACGGGTCGTCGAGGTAGTCGCCCTGCTCCAGCATACGCTTCAGGATTTCCTGAACACGCATCCTCGTAAATCCCGCCACATGCAACTTGCCAACCACCGGAAACTCAATGTCACCGTTGACGTCCACCAGGTAAACGTTGCCTTCGAGCCCCACATTGAACGGCGCCGCCAGCTCCTGGTTGGGCTGCGACGACGAGACTCTGATTATCAACTCATCATAGGGAGCAATGCGCGCCTCAAAACGGTCCTCCAGCTCTATCTGGCTCCCCTGTGTCATGTCCTGCAGGTAGTCAACCCTACGGCTCGTGACACACGACGTGGCAAGCAGCGCAAAAAGCACTATTGTCAGTATGTTCGGTTTGATGCCCATCTTTGTCCCTTTATTAAAATAATTTACTCTAACGCCATATTTATCCATTTATTGCGGGAGGGGAGGGGATTTGTGTTAAATAGTGTTAAAGCATTCATTAGGCAAGCCCCAGTCCACATAACGATAGACTCAAAATCAAGCCACCTGCAAAAGCCTCTCTGCAAGCACCCTCTCTACCCCCTCTCTACCCCCTCTCTACCCTCTCTCTGCACGAACTCCGTCCACGCCAACCAAGAAAAAAACGTAGACATTTGGCATTGTGTGCCTTATAGAAGCATCAACAACAGATAGCGTCAAGTATCTTATCCGCTGCATGTCCGTCTCCGAACTGCGTCGGCCGGGGCACCGCAGCGTCCCACATGGCCTCCGCCGCACAGACCACGGCGTCCACATCGGCATCGGCAAGCCGCGCGGCACCACAATCCACAATCTCAGCCCACTCCGTCTCCGGCCGCAGCACCACACATGGCCTGCCACAGAAGAAGGCCTCCTTCTGCAGTCCACCGCTGTCGGTCATGACCATCCGGCAGCAGTCGAGGGCCGACAGCGTCTCGAGGTATGACAACGGCTCCACACAGCGCAGCCGCGTCGCGCCGCCACCCATACCGGCCATATGGCCTCGGGTCCGTGGATGGACCGGAAACACAACTGTCGCGTCCAGCCGCTCCCCTACCCTTTCCAGAGCTTCAATTATGGCTCTCAACCGCTTAGGATCGTCGGTATTGAAGTCTCTATGAACCGTAGCCAGTATCATCGGCCTCCCGTCCGAGGGCCACGGCTTCCGCCGGACAGCCTCGGGTCTGTAGTGCATCACGTTGTCCAGCATCACATCGCCGGCTGCTACCACCCTCCCCTTCTCAAAACCCTCTTTCTCAAGGTTGTGCACCGCCGTCGCCGTCGGAGCAAAAAGAAGCGTCGACGCATGGTCGGTCAGCAGCCTGTTCAGCTCCTCGGGCATGGCTCGGTTGTACGACCGCAGCCCCGCTTCCACATGATAGACAGGCACATGCAGCTTGGCAGCCGCCAGCGCCCCAGCCAGGGTGGAGTTCGTGTCTCCGTACACCAGCACCCCGTCGTATCGCTCCGCCAGCAAGACCGTCTCCACACCCTCGAGCATGGCCGCCGTCTGCACTCCGTGACTGCCGCTCCCGACGCCGAGATTGTAGCGCGGCCGCGGTATGTCCAACTCGTCGAAAAACCGCGCCGACATGGCCGCATCGTAGTGCTGACCCGTATGCAGGATGTCTTCGGTTATCTTCCCGGCATATTTATCCCTGACAACGTGCGAGATAGCTGCAGCCTTGATAAACTGCGGCCTCGCACCGACTATAGTGAGTATCTTTTTCATCTATCGCATTGATACTATGAGCCTTTTAACCACATTCTTCGTCTTCTGCAGCCCCGCCTCCTTCACCCACTGAAAGCCGAAAGGCATCCAGCGCTGCGGATGGGTGTTGACGAGCAGCGATTTGCGGTGTATCGGGTGCCCCTCGTCGGCGAGGGCGCCGATTATGTCGTCCGTCGAATGGAACACCAGCCCTTCTTGCATCCATTTCTCCTGGTACTGAAGCACTTTGTCCCTCACCGCCACCCTGTATCCGTCCCATCGACGACCCGTATCGGTAAGGTATAGCGTAGTCGAGAAATCGGTGTCCATCATCGACTCGTGCTCTATCCCTACTGCATGGTAATCGTATTGATTCCAAATGTCTTGGCTGTTCCATCTCGACCTCGGGCTGCCGTGTGCACAGGCACACCTCACATCGGCAATCTTCCTCAGCGCCTCCAGATTCATGCAAAAGTCGTCATACGCCGCCGCCATGTCGCCGTTGCATGTCGTCAAACACTCATAGTGATAGCCGACCTCATGCCCCAGCGCAGCGATGGCCTTGATTGTCTCGGCATGCGACGTAAAGTGCATGGAACGAAAGTAGTACGTCGCCTTCACCACCATTTCGTTCTCCACCCGTGCCACCCGCAGCGAATACTCCGGCCTCAAATCCACATCATGCCTGATTCTATGGTCTTTATGCCGCCTTAACGCCTCAAGAAGCTCCACATATTTCTCTATCGTGAAATCCATCATAGATCCAGTTCTTTTATGATGCGTGCCGGTACTCCTCCAACAAGGGTACGTGGTGGTACATCGCGGGTCACCACGGCTCCTGCCGCAACAATAGCTTCTTCCCCAATTTTGACTCCCGGCAGTATGGTCACATTGACGCCGACCCAGACATTTCTGCCAATGACAGTGGGAGCCACATACGAATCGACACATTTGGCGTGGCATTCCATGGGAGTACTATGTGCCAGAACGTAGTCGTTGCCTGCCAACGAGGCTCCATCCTCAATTATGACAAAGTTAGGATACGGGTAGTCAAGGGTGCATCCTGGGCCAATATGTACCTGCTTGCCTATCTGTACTCCCCTCCATCGCTGCAGCCTTATTCTGAGGCCGTTCCACGGGCAACGCATAGCCCATTGGTTGAATACGTGATCCTTCCAGCGTACGATGCCGAACCACAGCGCCGACCGGTACCCGTGCATGCGGGCCGATTGACGAACCGTGTCACACAATCCAGCACGTCTGTAGTACGGCAACTCATGTCGTTTCATATCCAGATAGGCTTTCATAACTTCTCTATATAGTTGATGAAGAATTCGGTTGGGTCAATCATATCATCCAGCATCCGCTTACGCTTGACTTGCCATTCGGCCTTTAGCTCTTCGGGATTGCACGCGAGCAACTGCCGTATGTGAGCGAGCATATCCCCAAAATGGTTGGGTGTGTATGCAAAACACAGCTTATATTTGTTTTCCAACATGTTGGGCACCGACAGCCTTCCGGCAAATGTATTGCACTTCAAAGCTGGTACTCCGAGCACCGCAGCTTCCGAAGTCATAGTCTGGCTGTCACCTACGAACATAGAGCTGTATGCCACCAGCGAGTGCATCTCCTCCGGCGGCACCGGCAGACGATAGGACTCGAACTCCGGCTCTATGGCTCGTTCCGACGTGATAATCACCCTGCCGTGAGGCTTAAGAATATCCACCAACTGTTGCTTCTGACCACGAGTCAGCCCCTGTTGCCCAACGTCGTGATGTCCTTTCAGCGCCACAAAACGCATTATGAAGAACCTTTCCCCGTCACGGATACCTGCATGTTGCAGCACCGTGGGGTCGGGCATAAAACGGCGCGGATGTAGATAGGCAAGCTCATGGGTACCAGGGTAGTAGATGGCACGGGGAGTCTTGCGGCTGATGCAGTCTGGTGTGAAGACAACATCACTCAGCGGGTGCTCGTATTTGACCGACAGCGGTTCCGCCTCGTCGTCGTCGTCGTCGAAGACGAAGGAACGCATCTTGGTCAATCGTGATACCTGGCTGAGCACCAGCCCGCTGCTTAACCCAATGTCGATATGGTTCTTCAGCACGAATCGCAGTATGCGGCAGTCCTGCTGCAGCACAGTGAAAGCCTTGCCGACCAGACTGTCACGCTTGCCTCCAAGATCGAGCCATGGGGTCATGCCGTAGTGTTCCATCAGCCGTTTGGCCACCGGTATGTCGCGCACAGAGTAGTAGAGTCGGTGGCCACGTGCTTTCAGTTCCTCGGCCAGCGGGTGCAGCAGATGCACATGTCCCGGATGCCCTATATCGATAAGTATATTCATGTTATCAGACTGTTATCTTCCCACCAAGCGCATTAACCGTGCGTATAGTTCCTTTCCGCGACGTCGTACGTCGAAAAGTACACGGTAACGCGAAAATATCATCACAGGAACAAAAGCATAGGTGGGGTTGAACTTCTTTTTATAGTGGGCCACGCCACCGAGTATAAGGTCGCCAGCACCCTGGCTGTGCAGCTTCCGCATAGCTTCCCATACCATCAATTCATTGGGACAGTGTGACATGTAGCACTGATAGCTGGCTGCGGTGAAGTAGGTGCTGGCATTGCGTCCTGGCACGTAGATACCGGACGACATGGAAACCTCTTTCCCATTTTCGTCCTTTCCCACCACCTGAAGCATCAAGATATTGGGATACAGACTGTGGCAAAGGGCCGAAATATTCTTGCGCCGTTGGCAGGGCAGTCCACGACTGTGCTTGCGATGTAGCACGTCTCGGATATGGTCATAGTGCTGGTCTACAAATGCTTCAATCTCACCCTCCCTCTCCACGCGACGAACCTCGAGACCTTCTTTTCGTGCCTTGTTGATGGGGTATTTGCACGACTTGTAGTGCAGATTGGACCAGAGTACCTCTTCGTTAGGATGCAGGTCTATATAGAATGTATGACGGGGATTATAGTGGATGCCAGCCTCATCAAGCTGTATATCGCACCAATTGTCAATCCACTCATGGCTGTCTGTGCGCATCTGCCAGTCGCATACCTGGATATAGTCGGCTTTTCTTGTATGTAGCAGCCATTGGGCCAGCTGTTTATATATCTCAATTCGTTCAGTTTTCGTATGCGGCCCTTTCAGACAGAGCCCCTGTGCATAGGTGCCAGTCCCCATCGAGGGGGCTGAAATGACGCGTAACCCAATGAAGGACCGGCTGCCGACAAACCACCCGATGCATTGGCTACCACTGTCAATACGTACGATAATCCGCCGGCAGTGCATCTGAGTTAGGTAGGCATCCCATGAAGCGGTAAAGAAACAATTGCTGTCTATTGCGGCTTCCATCTCCTGCCATAGTGCAGGCGTAGCTTCTATTACACTGAACTGTAGATTCATCTTTTTATCCTTTTGAGCAAATTCAGAGCCTGTCTACCAAGGTAGTAAACGACCCTGTAGTTGATATGCAGGAAGCGCCCATGCTCGACGAGTGTGCCGCCAAACTGTGCTTTGAAGTCGCGCACGCCATAGTCCTCGTTAGGACTACCGGCGCCCATCATGTCGTATCGGACAAAACCATGGTCGGCCGCGTAGCGGATGGCGGCATAGTTGGCCATGATGGATGGGTAAAGGTCGTGATGTTCTCGGTCCAATCCACAGCAGTACCAAGCATATCCAACGCGTTTACCAAGCATGAGTATGAGCTGTCCACCTATGACATCGTTCTGCGGACCAAGAACGAAGAAGTATCGAGCAAATGGCAGACTAGCCAACCGCTCGAAAAGGGCATAGGGAGGCAATGGCTTGTGTATCTTCTTATAGTACAGGTCGGCCAATATATTGTAGAAGGCTGGTAAGTGGACATTGTCACTGCTGATTACGGCACCCGCCTCGGTGGCGCGGCGTATCCGACGGCGACGGCTTTTGTCTATGTGCTTGTCGACCTGTGTGGGGTCACTGGTGTCAATGTGGAAGTTATAGTGTGGAGAATACTGGAATCCACATTTTTCGAACACATTGCGCCATTTGGAGTAGTCATTCAGGTTACGTGTCTCAACATAAATGCAGCGGTGGTGGAGCACGCTGAGTGTAGCCTCAAGCAATGCCCGTAGTGCCTCCCCACTAATGTCGATGTCGAGCAGTGGGCCACCATTGATAATGGCACGTGCCGTCAATCGGCCCTTCAACCCATTACCCTCCGACTGTAGCAGACATAGAACCAAACCCTTGAGAGTGCCATTCTCCTCGACAGCACATATGGAAGTATCGTATATCTTGAGTCCCACGTAGAAGTCATACATCTCCGGCGTTTGGAAGATACTGGCGACCGGCGACCGGTCTACCAGTGCCTGCCATTGCGAACGATCTATATCCACAAGGTTAGTCAGTAGTTTCATTGATGATGGTGAGTCGTTTGTTATTGTGCATCATAGGTATGTCGTCGACAATAGTGACAATAACGGGCGTTTGCAGCAGATTGTGCCAGTAGCCAACAATCTTTTCTTTATCAGAATCGCTATATTCTTCATTCACCGTAATCAGGAATTCCACATATCCATCTTTTCTCTTGACCATTCGATATGCAGTCACCGAAGTGACTTGGCTGGCAAAGAAGGTCGTGAGATTATGGATGGTAATGGTTTGCCCGCTAACTGTCAGCAGACACTCACACTGCCGTCCCAGAATTTGCTGAATTTGTCCATTATGAATCTTGACCAGATCTTGCGTGTCATAGCGGATAAACGGGTGTGCAAAGTTCCATAAATCGGTGCTGACCACACGGCCAATACCATCATTGATGGGCTGGCCGGTCTCGTCCAGCACTTCAATGATACCGTAGTATTTGCAAATGTGGTATCCGTCATGGACAGGTGTCTCGTAAGTGTTAGGCGTTCCCTCGCAGCTGTAGGAGTCAATGATATCGCAGCCAAAAGCCCGTTCTATCTCTTCACGATAAGCGTCAGTAATGGTGGAGCCGGTGGTGAATATATGTTTTGGACAGTGGTAGAACCCTTTATGGTTGTTGCGGTATTGCGCCAGCAGGTAGAGTGGAGCTGGATAGGAGCGGATCTGGCAAGGTTGAGTGAACTCTATTTGGGTGAGAATGTCAGCCAAGGTGTCATCGGTAATAGAATAGAATGGGAGATAGATACAATTGTTGATCTTGTCCTGCAGCGCTTTAATCCTCTTGCTCCGTTTGCCGTTGGTAATCTTCATGTAACGGTCTCCGAGGCGGTAGCCGGCCTGGTACCATGTGCGTAGTTTTGAAGCCATGTTTACCGAGTAGGACAACCGTGTCTCGTAGAAGGTGAAGGGTTCGCCAGTAGAACCGCTGGAACGTGAAATGAGTCGTTCTCGCTCGGGGAATCCCTCGGCGGCAAATCGACTGATTCCTTCGCGACGCATAAGAGCCTTGTCCACAATGGGCAAGTGGTCGAGGGTGGCGGTGTGTGGGTCGATGCCGTGCGAGTAAAACCAGTCTCTATAAAAAGGGACCTTCTCTGCAACGTACTGCATTAGCATCTCGAGGCGCTGTTGCTGAAAGTGGTGCATCTGTTCCTCGCTCCAGCTTTCTGCTTCGCGCAGCAGCCGCAGGTATTTATGCACACTCTCGCCCTTCAGCAGGTCGCTTAGCGGAAGTATAACGTGTTCATGAAGGAATGCCATAGGCTATGTATAGTTTTTCTTTGACGTTGGTCCATTGGTAACGGTCCACCTCCTGTCGAGCCCGACGGATGATGGCGAGGCTTTCACTTGTATGTGCGACAGCCCACAGCATCCGTTCGGCCAGGCAGTCGGCATCGTCGCTGTCGAAAAGCAATCCGGTCTTCCCATCCTCAACCATGTATGGCACGCCTCCTACACGCGACGAGATGACCAACAAACCTGCGTTCATAGCCTCGAGCAACGACACCGGCATGTTGTCCACCATCGGGGCTGAGAGCATGATGTCGGCACGGTCGAGCTGGCGATATATATCGCTGTTATCCACTCGGCCAGTGAATGTGACGTTCTGCAGTTGCATCTCCTTTACAAGCTCAACCATAGAACTGTGTTGCGACCCGTCGCCAACTAATATCAGCATCGCTTCCGGCAGTTCGGTTAAGACCTTTTTGAAGGCTCGCAGAATACAGGGGATATTATATAGCGGCTCGTGTGCGCGCACACAGATATAACTGGGACTCATTATTGTGCGCTCACGATAGTGCGAGCCATCCAGTTCTATGATGTTGGGAATGATGGTGTATGGTATTTGGTGTTTGTCGAACACCTGCGCCAAGAATCCCGAGAGGACAATGTTATGGTCGGTACGCATCAGATAGTAGCGCACCAGTCGTGGGTGCCGGTCAAAGAATCGTTCTCCACCGCCCCCATGATAGGTCAGCACTATACGCTTCTTCAGCATGCGACCTATTGTTATGCCTACCACTGCCGGTAGAAATCCCCAAGCTGAACAGCAGTGGATATGAATCACGTCATAGTCTTTGACCGTTCGTCCCAAGCGGAAAGGAAGTCCTAACCGCCATAGGAACGAGCCCTTGGTGGAGAAGATGTCTGCTGTATGTCCTTCCTCACGCAGTTTGCGTTGCAGAATCTCCACCTGTCCCGAGATTCCTCCGACACTGGGTTTATAGGTACATATCAACAGAATCCTATATTTAACCATCCTCTAATTGTTCTTTTTGATCTAATTGAGAAATATGCTTTTCTGCTTGGAATTAGAACAGTCCTCGAGAGCCGAGCTTGAAGAACGCCCAAGCCACAACCATTACTGGAACAACATAATACCACATCTTAATAAACCTGTAGTTCTTGGCGTTAAGCAGAGACAACCCATAGGCAGCCATGATAAGCAGCCCGGGCAGCGCTGGCAGTAAAAACCGTTCTGAATTGGCAAAGCCGCTGGTTGATATAATGCCGAGATAGGCGATAACAAACGACCCGATGAGGCTCAGATTACGCCAGTTCTTGGTGATGAAGATGGCGCTGAAGACAGCAATAAGTACAAAACCGCCCAAAAAATTGCGTACGAAATTACCTCCACTAATCATCTGCTGGTTGTATTGCTCGTCCACGTCCACCATCGTCGGGAACGGCATAACAAACATCATGGGTGCCATCACAGTGCCAGTGGCATACTTGGCCCACTGGTTGCCACGGGCGGTCTGTATAGATCGTTTGGCATCCTGATTGGATTCACGGTCTTCCCATGTGGCTTGCACCTCGGTGCTAATGGTGCCGCCAGTCAGTGTCAATATAGCCAGCACACCCCAGGCAATGAGCATGATGCGCTTCCAGCGCCCCACCACCGACCTATTGGTAAACACCAGCGCCGTGACAAACGAGAAGACCGCTGCACCTCCCAACACTGTACGGAATGAGAAGAGGCTGATTGCCAACACCACGGGAATAATGATTGTGAAGACATTGTATTTTTTGCTACGCAGCAGGTAGTCAGAGCGCTCCAAGAATGCCACTAATAAAAATATCATGAAAGACTCTTTCAGATGCATGCCGCAGTAGAATATCAAGTTGGGCATGAAGCAACAAAAGATGGCTGCCATTCGACCCGTTTCTTCATTGATACTGCGTTTGGTCAACATGTAGATTAACAACACTGTGGCAGCACTGAAGATACTATTCACCAATCGTGGCAGCAAAATGCTCTCACCCGTAATTTTGCCAAGCAACGCGAGGTAGAACACATAGCCGGAATCTGAGATGCTGTCGGAGATGGTGAATAAGTAGTGCCACATGATGCTGATAGGTGCTAACCTATAGCCCATCGACTCCTCGTAGTACCATATCGAGTCGCCCGCCGAGAACTCGAACGGCATACCGGTCTTCTGGGTATAAAAGATGTAGGCAAAAATCGCCCACGCCCATCGCAATCCCAATGCAGTAAGGAAGAGGTTTCGCAGGAAGGTTTTGTTGCCTATGTCCTTCCACTTGCGTCCACAATAGGATGTGAGCAGGAAAAACCCCACCACCCACATAATGCCAATTAGGATGAATTCCCACGACATGGCATGCCGGATAAATAACAGACTAACGGCAGCCAGAGATCCCAAATAGAGATATATGGCCGTGGTAGATATTTTCTTTGGAAGATAGGGAATCATTGTCAACCGATTATTTTACGTTTCAGTTTGATAAGCTGAGTCATACACTTCTGCCCCACAAGGTTCTTGACATGGTCTTTCCACGTTTTTTTGCCCTGGCTACTCCATGAGCCCATAAAATGATGGTCGCAGTAGGTGTTCTCTGTCCGCAGATACTCTCCAGTGGTCTGCTTCGGACAGAAATATTCCGACGGAAACACCGTCAGGTCTTTGTATTGGCTTTTCTTGCCGTCACAGACAAATCCATTTGCCTTCATTATGGCACTGATGCGTTGGGTGTTGGTAGTGGTATCCAACGAACCGTCTTTGCGACGGAAGTGCAGACCGACGTAAGCATGTAGTTGCTCCTCGACCCATTGGCCTCCTGCCTCACTGGCCATAATACCAGTTACTGGCGGCTTGTGTTTACTACCCTCGTAGCCAGTGAAGGCGCTGAGGTGCAACAGGTCGTCGAGGGGTTTCAGTATCTCCACATCGGTGTCCATGTACACGCCGCCCTCGATGCTGAGGGCATAGAGGCGCACATAGTCAGTCACGAAAGCCATCTTCCCAGCCTCGTAGGCCTCCTGGGTGTAGGGAATGCTATTGACATCGAAGTTGTCCTCGTTCCATAGCTTGTATTCCCAGTCGGGCATATACTTATGCCATGAGGCAATGCAGTCCTTGGCCAACTGCGGCATTTCGCCACGGTCATGTTGAGGCCCGCGACCTTGTGGAGCGTGTTGAGGCCCGCGACCTTGTGGAGCGAACCAACAGTAGTGTATTATCTTGGGTATCATTGTTTTTTTCTGTTGCTGTGGTAATGAAAAGCGTCGCAGTAGCCTCGGAAGAGTGAGGCAATAGCTGGCCAGTACTTGGGATGTAGGTTGATGGCTATGTTATAAATTGTATAGTTGTTCAAGGCGTACAATCCACCAATCAGGGTACGCAGCCTACGTCGGCTTGGCCAGATAAGGAACAGCCAAAACAAGGTTCGATTGCGGCCAATGGTGTAGAGCCGTGTGCGTTTGGCCTCCAACTTGGTCTTGGCCGGACGTCCGGCGCCGGCATCCAGGTGGGTATAACCTGTCTCTGTGGCGTAGGCAATTCGCCCCCCCTGCAGGTATAATTTGTAGAAAAAGACAGCATCGTCGTATGCGGCATACGCCGACAGTCTGCCCTGTTCAAGCCAGGATTCCTCGGTGAATCGAACTTTTTTGGCCATGTCGCCCTTGATAAAAAAACACTGGAAACATCCGGCCTGGCACAGTTTGTCCTCGCAGTTCACGTAGGTACGGTGCCCTGCTGTCGAGGTGATGACATCGAACCACTCCGCTTTCCGCTGGCTGTAGAAGACTTGTCCGGTAAAAGCTCCCCTGAATTTTTTTATTAATGCCAGTGTTTTTTGTTTTCGGGAAGGCCGTGGCAAGGTGATGTCTGTTGTTTGTTCGTGGTATGTTGGGAATGCCAGGGTACAGTCCAAAGAGTATTCCACAAGGTGTTGGTACATCTTTTCCGCAAAGTCGGGAGGGAAGTCCAAGTCGTCGTCCAGCACCAGTAAGTACTGGCCTTTCGCTTCGTCTATGCCTACAGCACGTTGCGTCACCATTCCTTTGGCACAGCGCACCACGCGTTCGTATCCGAGGGTGTAGTCCAGTTCGTATCCTTCGGGAATAGCAACCAGCACTTCGCAGGGTTTGACCGTCTGTCGTTCAATTGCATCCAGCATTGTACGGTACTTTTCCCCCGTATTACCTAAAGTGCGAATAACAACTGAATATGAAAATATATTCATAGAATTTGAATGGATATCAATATTCCTCAAATTAAAAAAACCTACTTTGTAAACGCCTTAAAAAAGAATCGCCTACTTGAGAATGTACCTCATATGATTCAACAGTTTCTGAATAATGGTAACCATAATATTCAAGTGAATTGATGAGATCTTTAATATGGAGTTCATAGGTAGGATCTTGTTTTGAATAAAAAATATGAATAACCGATTCAGAACCCCTATATTTCTGCAGCACGTCAGGCATCACACCATCTAAAATGAGTGTTTCTTCTTCCCCAGCATTATTACCCATCATCGCATAGAATACTTTATCGTTGGGCATCTCACTTGACACATATTTTCCAATGTGATATTGACAGGCTGCGGCAAATATTTCATTTGCATGAAAAGTTAAGCCAAAATAAATGGCGCATGTACCTCCTTTACTACTACCAGCAAAAAATAATTGCTTATAGTTTCCTTCTTTTATTATTTTATTGATAAGATCCATTGTTATCTTTTCAGGTTCTCTTTCTCCATTCTCATACAAATTATAAGAACCTTGATAACCAAAAATATCATTAATATAAAGCCTATCAACACTTTTCACCCCCATCAACCCTTTTACATAATTGTACTTACGTGGTCTATCTTTACTGAAACCAGGAAACACCACCAATAAAGAATCGCACCCCACTCTAAACCAAAGATACTTCAACCTTCTCATAAAACGATGTTCATGAGTTAACAAAAACAATAGGTTTTTACACTTTTCGACAATTCTATTAATTGAAACTTTCTTCATGACAACTCTCCTAACATAAGTCATATTATTCTCGTTAAAATGCGTTTCATCAAAGATCCCAGCTTCCGCACTTTAAATCGTATTTTTAAAACACCAACTGGTAGATTATAAAGTTTTTCCCATTTAACATCTTGGTTTCTCCAATCCACTTTTGACAATTCTTGTTTTGCAGCATCGCGATATTTGGAATTTAAAAGATACGATTGAAGACCATAGGTTCTTAAATTGTCTATCAGTTGCTTATAGTCGGGATTTGTTTTTTCCAGAGGCTCATATTCTCCAAGTTTCCACAGCATGTTTTGCTCGGGAGGATGCAAGTGGTGGGTGCCGCGAAATGTGACATCCACATCTTGGTTGTAATTGCTTAGTGGTTTATTAAGTAGTACGACCTTGTGTTTTAGTGCGATGCGTATCCACAGCAGGAAGTCCTCGCCCAGTCTGACATCTGTCGGGAAGCCGCAGGCCTCATCGAATACCCTGCGTGGCATGCAGACGCTTATCGAGGTCAGTGGCATGCAGAGTGTCCGCACATAGACTTGGCAGTAGTTGATTTCACCCTCTGCGAAGCCCTTGTCCACACCGATGGGCGCTATGCGTTGGCGGCCGTTTTTGACGATATAGTATCCTGTGCCATAGATGCCTGCGCCGGGATGCCGCTCCACCAGCCCCGCCATCTCCTCGAGGAAGGTGGGCTCCCACCAGTCGTCGGCGTCGAGGAAACAGATATGAGCCGCTGTCGACTCCGCCACACCATGGTTGCGTGCAGCGCCGGGACCAATATTCTCCTTCAGATGCAGCATCCTGATTCTCGGGTCGTGGCAGTTTGTTACCACGTCGCCGCTTCCGTCGGTACTACCATTGTCGACCACTATCAGCTCCCAGTTGCCGTAGGTCTGTCCCACGACGCTCTCCACGGCCTTGCGAACGTAGGGCGCCTTGTTGTAGAGTGGCATGACGATAGAAAAATGTATCATGGAATGGTGGGTGTGAAAACTGAAATATATCGTTCGCGATCTATTTCGTGTCGACTCCGTAGCTACTCCGCAGCATGTCCGACTGTGGTCGGACTATCCTCGGAGTTGAGTCGGACTTGATACGGATATGGACGGGTTTTCTCGATGGAACTCTGGCTTTGAACGACGGCGAAGCGGTTCTTCAGTCGCAGGAATGGAGTCTCGTAAAAACGGTATAATAGCCATGCAACAAGGAGTGTGGTGGCGGTGACGAGGCAGTAGATGAGTGTGACGGCCAAGGCCTCCGGCATCGGCGGCGCAATATTGCGGTAGAAGTTTGAAAGGAGATATATCAGCAACGGGTGGACGATATAGATGCCATAGGATATTTTGCCGACGAAATCGCATGGGTGGTTTTCAAGGTTGATTATGGGTCGCTCCAGTTGGTTTACAATGCATATGAGTGAAAGCAGGGCGAGAAACTGTGGCCTGACGGGTGCAGGCACGAGGTTTGCCCACGGTTGTGAGAAGGCGAGCACCAACAGACAGAGCAGCCCGAGGGGACTGTTGGCGGCGATTCGGTGCAGGATTGGGTTGCGGCGGTGGTAGAGTACGGCTCCGATGGCACCCAGCATCATGCAGTCGAATCGTGTGGCAGCGAAGAACCGATAGGCGGTGTAGGTCCCTTTCCACAGGTAGAGTCCCCATTTGCAGGCTAGCCATCCAAAACATACTGTGACGGCAAGGGCTAGCAAGCGGCCGGTGCGACCGCGGGTCAGTTTCACCATCCACGGCCAAAAGAGGTAGAATTGTTCCTCGACGCCGATACTCCAATAGTGAACTATGGGCCAAATGCCTGCCGCGAGGATGAATGGGATGTTGGCAGTGAAGAAGCAGTAGTACCAGATGTTGCTGTCGTTCCACGTGCCGGTGACCAGCAGGGCGACAAGCAAGTAGAGGTAGTAGATTGGCCAGATGCGTAGGATGCGGCGCATGTAGAACTTCGGTATGCTCACTGTGTGACTCCGTTGTTGCTCGTTCAGCAGCAGATAAGTGATAAGAAATCCACTGATGACGAAGAACAACGTCACGCCGTCGGCCACCACAGGCAGTGCGCAACCTTTTATTCCCCAGTTGCCAAAGGTGGATTGGAAAGTGTGGCTCCACATCACAGACAATGCTGCAATTGCACGGAGTCCGTTGAGACCCGGTAGATGGATGCTGCTAGTCACCATTGTGGAGAATAAGACGCTTGAAAAAAATTGCCCAGCGCAAAGGAAACGCCAATGTCATGATGATGGCAGCCAAGGTGCGATTTCGAATGAGGAATCCTGTCCATTTGTCCCACGTTAGCTGCGAAAGACTTTCCCAAATTAAAGGACTGATCTCACCGCATCCATCTGAAACAAATACTCGCCAAGGGTGAGATACTTTCCATGCAGCCCGTAATTCTGTGGCAATGGTGTGTTGTCCATCCTCATAAATAATGTTGGCGAATTGAGGGGATATAGTGTAGAATATTCGGCTATTTTCTATTTTTCTATATCCGAGGGCTATACAAGCTGTTGTCAGCCGTGGCGTATTTGTATGAGTGATTGACTGTGTATGTGCATACCAATTGTATATTGGGTAGTTGAAATTCATCAGTTTTTTTGCAAAAAAAAGATGATATTGAACCCAGTCTACGTCCTCGAGAAGTGTTTTTTCCGCCATGGGTCTATGAGACGCTATTAAATACTCTCGACGGTATATGTTGCTCCATGGACTCGCAGAAAAAGCTGCGTCGTAGTAGTTTTCGCAGAATTGCTTACCAGACATTGTTACCCCGTTTCCCAGTGGATGACCAGGAGTTTGTAGCTTACCGTTGATATGGTATCTTTTGGCTTGACATATTATAATGTCTGGCTGTTGTGGAATTGCTTGGGTAAGGATATCTTTAATATGGGTAGGGTCGATGGTGTCGTCTTGGTCTGCCAAAGCAATATAAATCCCTTTTGCCACGCGAATACCTGTATTTTTGGCTCCACCTTGACGCAGATTTTTTTCATGCCGAACAATTTTTAAACCTTTGTATACATCTTGTTTTTTGTTCAAAACAGTTTCTGCAGGGATGGGGGAACAATCATCAATAATAATTACCTCAAGTTCGTTTTCTTCAAATGGAACGGAATAAATGGAATCGAGCTGGCTTTCAATGGTATCTTGCCCATTATAGTAAGGTATAATATATGATATTAGTGGCGTTTGCATAATATTATTCGGCCTAATAGTTTACTGATATTGTTAGGAAGACTTATCGCAAAAGTGCCTTTTCTCCACATACTATCTCTTCCTTTAGTCATTAATAAAGACACTATCGATTCTTGTTTTATATATGGTATAAATTGTTGTATGGTACTATGATATCCGTAGAAATATTTCAAAGGTGGTAAATAGTGTTTCTCGGGGAATCTAAAAAAAGATATTAGTGTGGGAATTGCTATTTCCTCGAATATTTTATTATTGTAATTGATGAGTTTTAAATCAATGTAGGATTTTGCATAATTACACAATAATTCAGTATGGTAGCTATACAAGGACTTTTCTTTCATCAGACATTGTTCATCCCCGACATCCTTTCCAGCAAAAACAGGATAAACTATTCCGTTCTTTATTTCATAATCGATAGTGCGTTTTTGATTATTCATTGAGAAAAACGATTCATATAAATGCCAGCAACTTGTCATTCCCCTAAGTCTTTTTTCATTGTAGTGTGCGGCTTTATTCAATTCGCAATAATAATCATCTAGGTTAAAAGATACTTTGTAGTCAGTATAAAGTTCAAAATAGTAACCTCTTATTTTATTGTAATGTTTTTCTTTAAACAACTGATTGAGATAATACAATGTATGACCAGTTGAACGTAAATCGACAATTGCGACTTTGTCGTATGTTGTAGCGAGTCCTTCTTGTTCAAAATACTTTATTTTTGCCACATTGTTCCCATCGTATAATGATTTTTTTGAAATATAAAGATATTTTAATTCAAGAGATGGAAACAACGGTTTCATTATTTGTGCTATTTGATACAATTGAAATGTATCTCTGGCACAGAAATAGAGTCGTTGAATATTTTGTTTAACTGCGTCAGACATAACACGATGGATGAATGAGCAGTAGAATGGCGCAATAATATCTACATCAAGATCCTTCATTGGCGTGTCATCCTGAAAAGATCTGGATAACCCTGCAATTATTCCAGCATAATCAAAACATAAACTATGACTATTTTTTATCCATTGGTTAGGATATGGAGAATAACTATGTTCAACATGATGGCATTTGATTCCTAATTTCTTTGGGATTTCATAATCACTTTTTTTATTATCTCCCCAGTGCATCCATTTTGTAAATGATATGTTTTCTTTCAGAGAAACTAATCGATAAAGTTCTCCTGTCGATTTTAAACACCCTTCTTGATTCGACACATATAATTTATCTCCCTCTTGAAACAAGTTATATTTCTTTAAAATAGAAAGTATAAAACTATGGGGAAGATACATGTCCGAGATGAAGATGACTCTTTCTCCATTATGATGCAAATTGGAAATGATGTTTTGTATCTTAACGACAGGTAACAGCATCTTTTCTTCACAGGCTAGTTCTAATTGCACCAATTCTTCTTTGCTGCGAAGCATAAGGTGGCCCGGCAAGAACGCATCGTAAATATCCTTTAAGTCATAATCTTTCCTTTCAAATAAAGAATTTTGGGCCGCTTTTCTTCGTGCTACAAATTCTTGCCTCTCCTGCTCGCCAACTTCTTTAACGAATACATCGTGCGAAAGGATATTAAACACGTTCTCTGGTGAGCCGCATTTTCTAATCAAACATGTGTCAAATACATCAAAGGAGTTTAAGTATTTCATGAAGTATTGAAATCTGAGAAAACTAGCAAAAATCAGTTAAGAAATCTACGATGCGGCGTGCGGCGTGGCCGTCGCCAAAGGGGTTTGCGGCGTGGGACATGGCGCGGTAGGCTTCGGTGTCGGTAAGCAGGCTGGCGACGTGTTGCTCGATGATGCTGCGGTCGGTGCCCACCAGGCGGGCGGTGCCGGCCTCGATGGCCTCGGGGCGCTCGGTGGTGTCGCGCATCACCAGCACAGGTTTACCAAAGGCGGGAGCCTCCTCCTGGATGCCGCCGCTGTCGGTGAGGATCAATGTGCTCTGCTGCATCATGGCCACAAACGGCAGGTACGACAACGGCTCCAGCAGGTAGATATTCTTCCGGCTGCCGTCGATGATTTCCTGTACCGGACGGCGGATGTTGGGGTTAAGGTGGATGGGGTAGACGAAGTCCACATCCTCAAATCTTCCGGCCAAGTCGTTGATGGCTTGGCAGATATTGCGCATGCCGTCGCCGAAGTTCTCGCGGCGGTGACCGGTGATGAGCACCATGCGCCGCCGCTCGTCGCGGCCGAACTGCGGTGCCTTCGCATTGCCCGACGCCACTACCCAGTGCAGCGCGTCGATAACGGTGTTGCCCGTCACGGCAATGTGTTTCTCGTCCACATGCTCGCGCAGCAGGTTCTTCCGGGCAGTCTCCGTGGGGGCGAAATGCCAGGTGCAGAGGCGTCCGTTCAGCTGGCGGTTCATCTCCTCGGGCCAGGGACTGTAGATGTTGCCGGTACGCAGGCCTGCCTCCACATGCCCCACGGGAATGTGTTGGTAGAAAGAGGCCAACGCCGAGAAAGTCGACGTGGACGTGTCGCCATGCACCAGCACCAGGTCCGGACGCTCCTGTGTGAGCACATTGCGCATGCCAAGCAGTATGCGCGACGAAACATCGTAGAGGTCCTGCCCCGGCTGCATGATGTTCAAGTCGTGGTCGGGGTGTATGTCGAACACCTCCAGCATCTGGTCCAGCATCTCGCGGTGCTGGCCCGTGAGGCAGACCTTCGTGTCGAATTCTCCCGGTCGGCTGCCGAGTTCTTTCACCAGGGGCGCCATCTTGATGGCCTCCGGGCGCGTGCCAAAAACAATCAGTATCTTTTTCATTGCAATAGGTTCTTTAAATCCTGTGCCAACTTCAGCGAGAACTGCTCCGCCCCGCGGCGGTTCAGGTGGCT
>OCTW013399126.1_pt1 | contig 32937 bp, 26 predicted proteins | sample 1539671 | NCBI WGS metagenome assembly OCTW01 (sample SAMN02144230, study PRJEB22623) | gut metagenome | biome: sheep rumen | host: Ovis aries | place: New Zealand | reverse complement strand
CCATTCAGCGTACCTACATACAGTTGGCCGTTCAGAAATTCAATCGCCATCACCTCGCCATTCAGTCCTTCCAGATGCGTAAAGTGGGTATAGATGGAGGGGAAGGCGATGCAGCAGATACCATTGTCGGTAGCGCCCCATATCAGGCCGTGACCATTATAAGTGATGAAGTTGACGTTGTTGGAACACAGGCCGTTATCTTCCGTAATGCGGAACAGCTCCTCTCCGCTGGAATTGGTGAAGATGATGCCGTCGCCCTCGGTGGCCAGTGCCTGGAAGCCGTTTTCCAGCTGCTGGCTCTGATTGATGTGTGAAGAGCCGATATAGGTAGCCTTTCCGTCTTGCGGAAGCTTAGCCCCAGGAGCTTGGATAACCTTGTTGTCACGAATGGTGTAGATGAGTTCATTGCTACAAAGGAAGTAGATGCGACCGTCTTTTTCCCAAATCCATTTCACTTCGCCGTCGAAGGCGTTGTAGGCATTAAGGCTATGGAGGGTTATGTTGCCTTGTCGGTCGTGTCCCACATAGCCGATGTAGTTGTAGCCGCCCGTCCACATGATACCCTTGGAGTCGCGGAACAGACTGGTAATGCGGTTGATGCCAGGGGTATGTACTATGCGCCAGTTGGCGTTGTCATAGTATAGCAATCCTTCGAAATTGGCCACATACACCATACCGCCTTTGTCTGTCATGATGTCGAAGTTCTGGTTGTGGCCTCCATATTCCGTAGCGGAGAAGTTACGGATAAAGGGAATGCCCTGTGCCCAAGCAACAGAACCGGCAAGAGCTGACAGCAGGAGGAGGGTGACTGTGAGTCGCTTCATGGGGTGGCCTCCTTTCCTATAAATGTCTCGTAAGGAATGTTCTTACCAATATAGTAATTCCATTCTTCACGGGTCAGGTTGCGCTTCAGTTGTCGCTTCAGACTGGCTATCATCTGGGGAACGGAGATGACGGTCCTGAACAGATAGCCGTCTTGGTCGCCACACCAGATGTTTGAATTGTTGGAAGCAAGCGTGAAGTCGATAATCCAGTTTGTCGTGGAAATAATGGTGATGGGCTCTATCTTTGACTCATTGACTTTCCAGAGGTTCAGATTGCCGTCGTAGCTGGACGAGTAGACAATCCAACCGTTCAGCCTGAGGTCGGTAATGCGGGAACGGTGTCCGTTCAGACGTTGGGTCTTGCCGTTCTTATAAGCTATCCAGATAGTGCCATCCTGCATGCCATAGACTTTGAAGCCTTTCTGACTGGAACTGCCATAGGTGGTTACCTGGCCCTTGAAAGGAACCTTGCTGCTCTCATACTTGTCCATGCTTTTCAGCACGTGCATTTGTCCCTTGTCGTCAAACATACAGGGATGGCCTCCTTCTCGACTGACACACACGATGCTAAACGGCAAGGAGTGAATTTGCTCTATTCCCAGTCTTTCAGGGGCAATGAGGGCGATGGCTTTCTTTCCGAATATTACCAATCGGCCGTCCAGGACTTCTATGTCCACTAACGGAGCAATGGCAGTGGCGTCTATCACATTGATCTGACCGCCCTTCAACAGAATGATATGTCCCTCACGACTGACGGCAAAAGTATGCTTGTTGTCAGGAGCAATCGTAACGTCGCGGAAGTCGAATTGCTTGTTGCTCACTAGTACTTTAGTGTTCAGGTTGTCGCCGTTTACCGTGTGCTCCATCAGCTCACCATACGTGCTGCAGCTGATGAAACGGTTGGGATTATCATGATAGAACGTAATGTCGCTTACCCAGCCCTTGTGCTTCTTCCATTTGTGGTGGCCGTGACTGGTAATGACCAGTGAACGATATATTGCCGGATGATAGATGTCACCTTGATAACGGTTGTTGTATAGGCAGGCGGCATATGCCAACAGACTTGCCAGTTCGGTATTGCCCGTCTCCTGCTGTTTCGTGGCTACGTAACCCAGCTGTTGTGCCAGGGTCAGATAGCTCAGCGTGTCGGCAACGCGCTTCTGGTGCTCAGCGACCGTGCGCTGTCTTTCGGCTATGCTTCGTTCTTTCTCGGCAACCCTCGAGGCTTCGACGGCGCGATGCTCGGCTTCGACGGCATTTTGGCGCTCCACCTCAGCATGACTGCGCATTTCTTCGGCTACCCGTCGCTGCTGGTCGGCCTGCTCGCGCTGCTCATCACTGATGCGACGCTCCTGATTGGCAATTTCCTCCATCTGGGCATTGATGCTGCGCATAACAGCAGACTCTGCTTCACTTTGGCGCAAGGTGGCAAGCTGGGCTTTCAGGTCCTCGGCCTCGAGTTCCTTTTCCTTGTATTTTTGGTATAGTAGCACCATGCCTGCACAGAGCACCAGCGCCATGCAAGCCATAATAGCCGTACTTGTCTTTCCGAATATCTTCATACCTTACGTTTCAACGCCAAAAGGGTGATATCGTCACTTTGAGGGGCTTCGCCGACAAACGCATTCACATCTTGATGAAGACCGTCAATAATCTCCTGACTATTCTTCTGACACAGGCCTTCCAGCGCTTTGAGCATACGCGAATCACCATACTGCTCGAAGGAAGTGTTGAAAGCTTCGTTGACACCGTCCGTGTACATCAGTAGTGTGTCGCCGACGCCGAGACGGGCCTTGCCGTCTTGATAGGGCAGACCGGCAATGGCTCCCAGAATGTAGCTGTTCGTCATGGACAACATCTCTAAAGTCCCGTCAGCATGCATGACACAAGGTTGATTGTGGCCACCGTTACAATAGTCTATGGCTCCTGTCTTGGTGTTGTAGATGGCATAGAACACGGTAACGAACATTGAATTGACGGACTCCTGACTCAACAGGTTGTTTGCCGTCGACAGACATTCGGCAGGCGTTCCGCCTTGCAAGGCGACAGTACGAATCAGCGTGCGGCTGACGGCCATAAAGATAGAAGCGGGGACACCCTTGCCGCTGACGTCGGCAATAATCAGACCAATGCGTTCGTCATCCAGTCGGAAGAAGTCGTAGAAGTCTCCGCCGACATCTTTGGCTGGTATCATTTTTGCGGCAATATCCATTTTGTCGGCAAATTCGGGGAAAGGAGGAAAGACACGCGGCAGAATGGCCTGTTGGATTTGGGCAGCAACGACCAGATCGGTCTTGATGGTCTCCAACTGCGTATGCTCCTCCTGAGCTGACTTGACGTAATCAATCACGCCAATGGCTTTCTCAATCGTCAGGCTCAGGTCGTCGAGGTCAATGGGCTTGGTGGTAAAGTCGAAGGCTCCCTTGTTCATGGCCGAACGGATGTTGCCCATGTCGCCATAGGCCGACACGATAATGAATTTCAAGGCAGGATTATGCTTCTCGTTTACCTTGCTCAGCAACGTTAAACCGTCCATTTCAGGCATGTTGATGTCCGACAGGATGATGTCAATATCCGGATGCTCCTGAAGTACGTCCAAGGCTTCGAGACCGTTGTGGGCAAAGAAAAACTCATATTCGCCCTGACGAATCTTACGACGAAAAAACTGCGTCAACAGCAATTCGAGGTCTGCCTCATCATCAACACTCAGAATCTTTACAGTATTCATAGTTGCTTATCTTGTTTATAATATATAATGTGCAAAAGTACACAATTTCCGTCTATTCACAAAATAATTTAAGGAAAAACCATGAAATATTTTGCATTATGGCCTTTTTTGCATAACTTTGCACAAGAAACAAGAGGTTACTAACCTTTCATGTGATCCGTTTTCCATCATGACGCTACACGTCTTTAATCCTGAGCACGACATTGCGTTGGCAAGCAATCTGTCCAACTTCACGGCTCCGCGGGCCGGAAGACAGTTGCGCCACGACCTGTCGTTCCTGCCGCTTCTTTGGGCTGCGGAGGACGACGTCGTACTGGTGGATGATGCCGAATATGCCAAGCGTCAGTTTCAAGAACTATTCATGCATCTTACTCCAATGGTTGGAGCAACTTACTCCAATGGTTGGAGCAACTTACTCCAACGGTTGGAGCAAAACGCTCCAAGGGCTGGAGCGACGGCAGTGAATCCATGGGGGTGGAATCGGGCACTTTGTGCGGAGTTGAAAAGGCGCGGAATCAACGAGAGTCTGTTGCCCGATGACGAACAGCTACAACGGTTTCGGGCCTTGTCTCACCGCAGGACTGCTGCCCGTTTGCTGTCGCAACTGCAACAGGACGGAACGGTGGGCGAAGCCGTAGAATGTCGGTCGGTCGATGAAATTGAAGGTTTTCTGAACCGTCATCCTCGCGCCGTGCTGAAAGCGCCGTGGTCGTCGAGTGGGCGAGGGGTGCGTGTTGTAGACACGGCAAACAACGACGGACAACCATCGGAAAGCCATCAAAGACTGATGGATTGGGCGGCCAACGTCATTCGTCTTCAGGGAAGTATCATGGCTGAGCCGTATTATGAAAAAGTAATAGACTTTGCAATGGAGTTCTGTGTCGGTGAAACGGGACAAATCTGCTACAAGGGCCTGTCGGTTTTTCATACAGAAGGAAGCGCATATACAGGCAATCTGTTAGCTATGGAAACTATTAAAGAAGAAATTATAAGTCGCTATATCCCAGTGTCTTTGTTGGATTCGATACAGAAAAAGATAGTATCCGTTCTTAATCTTGAAGACTATCGCGGATGCTTCGGGATTGACATGATGGTAGTGCGCCAGCCGATCGTGACGAAAGACGATGAAACTGCAGGGTTTTTGCTGCATCCTTGCGTTGAGCTCAATCTGCGACGGACAATGGGCCATGTGGCGCTGGCGCTTACGGAAAAACTGGGCATAAGAAACGACACTCAAGCACAGATGCAGGTGTTATACAGTGGAAATCATTATCAATTAACAATACAAGCACTATGAGAAAACTACTTTTTACAGTCCTTGCGGCCTTACCGCTATTGGCGCAAGCGCAGTACAAATCGCAGGTGTGGAGTCCGGACAATGGTGACGGCACTTACACCAATCCAGTTATCAATGCAGACTATTCCGACCCCGATGTCTGCGTAGGTCCTTCAGGCGAGGATTATTACATGACGGCCTCGTCGTTCCAATGCACGCCAGGCTTGCCCATCCTGCACTCCCGCGACCTCGTCAATTGGGAAATTGTTGGTTATGCCTTGGGCAATCAGCTGTATGAGGGTGACTGCAAAATCATCGAACACTTTAACACACCCCAGCACGGCAATGGTGTATGGGCTCCCAGCATCCGTTATCACGATGGACAGTATTACATCTACTGGGGCGACCCGGACTTCGGTGTGTACATGGTCAAGACCAAGAACGGCGATCCTGCCGGAGAGTGGGAGAAGCCTCATTGCGTGATCAAGGGAAAGGGTTATATTGACACGACGCCTTTATGGGACGAGGATGGCCGCTGCTACATGGTCAACGGATGGGCAAACAGCCGTTCCAAGTATGCATCTGTGCTGACGGTTCGTGAACTCTCGGCCGACGGCAAGAAGGCTATCGGACAGCCTGTTATCGTATTTGACGGCAATGGTACTGAGAACCGTACCTGCGAAGGCCCGAAATTCTATAAGCGTGACGGCTGGTATTGGATTATGTGTCCTGCAGGCGGTGTTCCTGGCGGCTTCCAGTTGGCTATGCGTGCCAAGTCACCGTATGGTCCCTACGAGTGCAAGAAGGTGTTACAACAAGGCAAGACGAACATCAACGGCCCTCACCAAGGTGGTTGGGTACATACTAAATACGATGAGGACTGGTTCCTGCACTTTCAGGACAAGGAGGCTTACGGTCGTGTGATGCATCTCAATCCAGTCGATTGGTCTACCGGTTGGCCTGTGATGGGCAAGAAGGGTGAGCCTGTTACGACTTACAAGAAGCCAAAGAGTAGCAGCAACATCGTCGTCAATCCCGTTGAAACTGATGAGTTTAACGCTCCCGTCATTGGCAAGCAATGGCAATGGCACGCCAACTACGACGAGAAGTTTGGCGTTCCCACAGCCTTTGGAACGATGCGTCTCTATACCTATAAATTGTCTGAAGGTTGGAAAAACTTCTGGGAAGTACCCAATCTGTTGTTGCAGAAAACCCCTGCTGACGAATTCACCGCTACCGCCAAGGTGCGTTTCTCGTCCAAAGCCGAGGGACAAATGGGCGGTCTCATCATGATGGGACATAACTATCAGGCATTGGTTGTGAAGCGAGTCGGCAAGGAGTTTCAGTTGTTGCTGATGAGTTGTAAGAGTGCCGACAAGGGTACGGCACCGCAGGAAGAATTCATTGCCACGCTAAAGCCTACCGCTGAGGACAAGATAGACTATAAGCCCGCCATCCATGAGGATATTTACCTTCGCCTGAAGGTGGAGCTCCCCAACAAGGAAAAGCTGAAGAACAAGGATATCTTTGAGGGTAAGCCACAGGTGCGCTTTGCCTACAGTCTTGACGGCAAGAAGTTCACGGACTGCTGTTCTGCCTACGAGATGCGCCAGGGCAAGTGGATTGGTGCCAAGTTCGGTTTCATCAGCGTAGAAACCAATCAGAAAGCAGATCGCGGCAACCTGGATATCGACTGGATTCGCGTCACTCCTTTCTAAGTTCCCAAAAGGCCACGGCTGCAGCCGCTGCCACGTTGAGCGAATCGACGCCGTGGGCCATCGGAATACGAACGGTATAGTCGGCCTCTTCTATCGTTTGATGGGGGAGGCCGTCGCCTTCTGTTCCCATAATAACGGCCAGCCGTTCCTCCTGCTTCAGACGTGGGTCGTCCAATGCAATGCTATCATCGCATAGTGCCATAGCTGCCGTGCGGAAGCCATAATTCTTCAACTTGCTTACAGGGCCGTCCAACCAGGTCCAAGGTACTAAAAACACCGAACCCATCGATACACGGACAGCTCGTCGGTTCAGGGGGTCGCAAGAGTCAGCGGTTAGCACCACGGCATCAATGCCTAATGCTGCTGCCGAACGGAAGATGGCTCCGATATTCGTAGTGTCTGTTACGGCTTCTATCACCACGATACGACGGGCGTCTTTCAGTACATCGACTATCGCAGGCGTAGGCTTTCTCCGCATGGCACACAATACGCCACGTGTCAGCTTGTAGCCCGTCAGTTCGGCAAGTAGTTCACGGCTACCAGTATAAATAGGTACGCGCGAAGGGAGCCGTTCAACGATATCCTTAGCGTCTCCGGTAATATGCTTGCGCTCACAGAGCAAGCCCGTAGGTTCCCACCCGGCATCCAAGGCTACGCGTATTACCTTCGGACTCTCAGCAATGAAAAGTCCTTTCTCCGGTTCCAACTCCATACGCAACTGTGCTTCCGTTAGCGTGCTGAACACTTGTAGTCCCTCGTCGTGGAGGGAAGAAATCTCTATAATAGCCATAATCAGGTGCAAAAATACGAAATTCCAACGAGTAAATGGCAGTAAAGTAGAAGAAAGTTTCGTTTTCTCTTGGTTTTTTGCTTTCGTTTTCGTACCTTTGCACCGCAAAATGGTCTGGTAGCTCAGCTGGATAGAGCAACAGCCTTCTAAGCTGTGGGTCTCGGGTTCGAATCCCGACCGGATCACTGGTAACCAAGGGAGGTCACGAGTAACGGCCTCCCTAAGTTATATTTCAAAGCAGCGCTACGGTCTGTCGCTGGTGCTAACCACCTTCTTAGTAGAGAAGGGTAGAGCACGAGAGGAAAGTCCGGGCAGCACAGGACGCTCCACTGGTGAAAATGCCAGCAGTTGGTGACAGCTGGATACGGAAGAAGAAAATAACCGCCGTCCTGCTTTGGCTTCGGTCAGAGTACGTCCATGGCCTTCGTAACGGAGGATTCTGGGGATGGTAAGGGTGAGAAGGTGGTGCAAGAGACCACCAGCCGGCGGGCGATCGTCGGGCTGTTCCGTCTGGAGGCTGCAAGTTCGCGTAAACCGTTGTTTGAGGGTTGTCCGCCCGATGCCTTGGCAACGACGGAGGGTAGAACGCTAAGCCGAAAGGCTAAATCCGTAGGGTAACGTGCGGAGTAGATAAATGACAGACACCCCACGCCATCTTTTTTGGGGCACAGAACCCGGCTTATAGTGGCGCTGCTTTTTATTTGTGAATTCAACGAAGGGAGTTAAAATAGAATCTATTCAAGAAAGGAGTCAAGAATATGGGCAAGAGCAACAATCACATCGTTCAGTTCTTTACGACTGACATCTGGCATATAACGAAGGACGACGTTTCTCCACTACGTTTTTTGTTGGTAAGTCTTACCAAGCGATTGATGCTGGCCGTCCGCTTCTTCCTGGACAAGCGCGTCATGTCCCAGGCTGCTGCATTGACTTATTCTACACTGTTGGCCATTGTTCCCATTCTGGCCGTGGTCTTTGCCATTGCCAGAGGATTCGGATACAACAAGTACATTGAGGTGTGGTTCCGCGACGCGCTGTCATCTCAGCCTCAGGCTGCCAGCGTTATCATTGACTTCGTCAACAGCTATCTGGTACATACAAAGAGCGGTGTCTTTCTGGGTATTGGTCTGCTGTTTATGCTCTATACAGTACTGATGCTGGTAAGCAATGTGGAGGATTCGTTCAACGAAATCTGGCAGGTCAAGAAGCCGCGCAGCATTTTCCGCACCTTTACCGACTATCTGGCCATGTTCTTCCTTTTCCCCATCATCATTGTAATTACGTCGGGTATCTCTATCTTCCTGGCTACGGTAGCTGATCAGATGCCTAACTTCCTGCTCCTGGGCTGGTTCGTGCGCTTCCTGATAGACCTGATACCGTACGTGCTGATGTCTGGCATGTTCATTGCTCTATACATCTTTATGCCAAACACTCATGTGCGTCTTGTCAACGTGATTGTTCCTGGCATCTTGGCAGGTTTTGCCATGCAGGCACTGCAGATTATATACATCCATTCTCAGATATTCCTCAGCAGCTACAACGCCATCTATGGTTCTTTTGCCGCTCTGCCGTTGTTTATGCTGTGGGTGCAGATATCATGGACCATCTGTCTGTTTGGCGCAGAACTATGCTATACCAACCAGAATCTGGCCTATTACGACTACGACGCCAACACCAGCGAAATCAGTCATCGTTATCGCATCATGTTGTCGGCGCTTCTCATGAGCCGTATCAGCCGCCGCTTTGCCAATGGACAGAAGCCTTACTCCGCATTCCAGTTAAGCCAAGAGACCACTGTTCCCATCCGTTTCGTTAACGACTTGTTGTTCGACCTTGTGGAGGCGGGTATGCTGATAGAGGTGACCAATGACGAGAAGGGAGAAACATCGCACTTTATACCGGCAGAAGACCTGCGTAATATGACTGTAGGTGCACTGATTGACCGTCTGGAGTCACACGGCAAATGGAAGATTGACCTGGATGTCAGTGAACTGTTCAAAGGCCAATGGGCAAAGGCTGTGGAACTGCGCAGCAATTATCTCAAGGAATCAAGAAAAATCCTCCTACAGGACTTGTAGGAGGATTTGTTTTAGAGATTTAATCGTTATTTCGACATATCGATATTTCGATTAAATGAACAGAATTGTCAGTCCTGCCATCACGATGCTAACCATTGACATGAGCTTGATGAGGATGTTCAGTGACGGACCAGATGTATCCTTGAATGGATCACCGACGGTATCACCAACGATGGTTGCCTTGTGGGCAAATGAGCCCTTGCCACCGAAATTACCTTCCTCTACCATCTTTTTGGCGTTATCCCAGGCACCGCCGGCATTCGCCATGAAGACTGCCAGTGTGAAGCCTCCGGCTAATCCGCCAACCAACAAACCCAACACACCGGCAACGCCGAGTACACAACCCACGATGATGGGAATGGCGATGGCCAGTAGCGATGGGAAGATCATCTCGTGCTGAGCGGCACGGGTGGAGATTTCAACGCAAGAACCATAGTCGGGCGTTGCCTTGCCTTCCAAGATTCCGGCAATCTCGCGGAACTGTCGGCGTACCTCTTCTACCATCTTCTGGGCAGCGCGGCCTACAGCTTCCATCGTCAGTCCACAGAACAGGAAGGCGGCCATAGCACCGATAAAGGCACCCACTAACACCTTCGGGTTCATCAGATTTACCTGGAAGTAGTTCATGAAGTCGGGGATGGTAGCCTGCGAGGCATTGATGATTTCGCCCTTGACGTTCTCCATCGTCATGCCTGCACGATCCATGGCAATTTTGATTTCCTCAATATAAGATGCCAATAAGGCAAGGGCCGTGAGAGCTGCAGAACCAATGGCAAAGCCCTTGCCGGTAGCAGCTGTGGTGTTGCCCAGAGCATCCAGGGCATCTGTACGATGACGAACCTCTTCACCCAACTCAGACATCTCGGCGTTACCGCCTGCATTGTCGGCTATAGGGCCGTAAGCGTCGGTAGCCAGTGTAATACCCAGCGTTGACAGCATACCTACAGCAGCAATACCAATGCCGTAAAGACCATGCGAAAGGCTATCGGCAGACATGCTCAGGTCGAAACCGTTGGCAAAGCCGAAGCTCAACATGATTGCTACGCCGATGGTGATAACGGGAATGCAGGTTGATATCATACCTGTTCCGATACCTTTAATAATAACGGTGGCAGAGCCAGTCAGACCTGCCTCGGAAATCTTCTGTGTCGGCTTATACGAATGGGAAGTATAATATTCTGTAGCTTGTCCAATGATGACGCCGGCAGCCAGACCGCTAATCACGGACAGCGATAGGCCGAGCCAGTTCTCGATGCCTAGGAAGTAGAGGATGCCAAAGGTGGCGATGGCAATCAGTACAGCGCTCACATTGGTACCTAACGACAGGGAGTGCAGCAAGTCCTTCATGGTGGCACCTTCCTTGGTACGAACCAAGAATATACCAAAGAGTGACAGGAATACGCCTACGGCGGCAATCAGCATTGGAGCGATAACAGCTTTCAGCTGCAGTTCGCCTGTGCCGATAAATGCAGCAGCACCCAAGGCTGCTGTCGACAGCACAGAGCCACAGTAACTTTCGTACAAGTCAGCACCCATACCAGCTACGTCACCTACATTGTCACCTACATTATCTGCAATCGTTGCGGGGTTGCGGGGATCGTCCTCGGGAATGTCTGCTTCGACCTTTCCGACGATATCGGCACCGACGTCAGCAGCCTTGGTATAGATACCACCACCGACACGGGCAAAGAGTGCCTGTGTTGACGCACCCATACCGAAAGTCAACATGGTGGTCGTGATTGTGATCAGTGCCACGTCGGAGTCGCCATAGAAGTAGCTTAGCACTACAAACCAGATAGCAATGTCCAACAAACCTAAACCAACTACTGTAAGTCCCATGACAGCTCCTGAACGGAAGGCAACCTTCAGTCCGCTGTTCAAGCTCTGGCGAGCAGCGTTAGCGGTACGTGCTGATGCGTAGGTAGCGGTCTTCATACCAAAGAAGCCTGCCAGTCCTGAGAAGAAACCACCCGTCAAGAAGGCAAACGGTACCCACGGATTCTGTACGCCGAGGCCATAGGCCATGAAGGCAAACAGAATGCACAAGACAACAAACACGATGCTGACGACCTTGTACTGTTGTTTCAGATAGGCCATAGCACCCTTACGAACGTAGAGGGCAATCTCCTTCATACGGGTCGTTCCCTCGTCTTCTTTCATCATCTGACGGAAGAAGAACCATGCCATACCCAGCGCCACACACGAGGCAACGGGTACAAGCCAAAATACACTTGGAATGTTCATAGTAAATTATAAATTAAGGTTTCGATATTACGATGTTTCGATATTACGATGTTTCGATATTACGATGTTTCAATATTACGATGTTTCGATATTACGATATTCAACATTCCGACTATTACTCGTCTGCAATATAGTCCGAAAGGGTTTCGGCATCTTCCTCCGGATCTTCTTCAATGTCAAATGTCGTACGATAGTTGTCCTCATTGATGTCGTCGTCATTGGGCTCTTCCAACTCTTCATCGTCCTCATCAGGGCGGTTGTAGTTGTCGGCAGGCAACTCAAGGTCGCTATCCTCATCTTCTTCATCACTGAGGTCGCTCGGGTCGTCGAACTTCATGCGAGGCTTAAAGGATTCGGGCTTTACCTTGGCAAAGATGGCTTCCACCCACGAACCTTTAGAGACCTCTAGAACTTCATAGCCGTCGGCAACTTTTTTCTCGTACATACCACCCTTCTTGTGAAGTCTATCCTTGGGCAGGGTAGTGGTAGAGATGTCGAATCCGCTCTCGATGATGTCCTGAATGCTCTGTGACAGCGAATCCCAGCCACCGCCAAAGTTGCGGTCCAGCACCTCGATGAGCTTGGCAGCCGTGATATGGCGAATGTTCTCATACGTCAAGTCGGTAACGCGCATGATTGGACGTTTCTTGATAGCCCATGTGATCTTGGCATTCTCACTGATGCTAACCGTAGCGACTTTGTAACCCTGCTGGATGTAATTGTCGGCCTGGGCCTTGTTGTTGTCCTTCACTTCCTCCATCATGAATGCACTGCGAATGATGTCGGTAAAATGGCGCAGGTTCTCCTTCAACTCTGCATCCTTGGCAGCAGCCTCTAAAGCACGGAATACGTCGTTCTCCTGGATATCCCAAACAGAACTCTTGGTGAGCGACTTCAGGTTCAATGCTTTTTCATCATCCTGCTCTTTAAAGGCTTTCTTCGACGTGCCCTTAGCGGACTTTGTCTCACCTTTCAAAGTGTCTTTCTCGGTGTCTTTTACTGATTTTCTTGCCATGTTGTATATCCTTAGTTAACTAAATTTTCTGCAAATGTACATACTTTCTTTCCGTTTTACAAGTTTTTTGCCGAGTTTTTTTGTATTTCGACTAATTATTCGTACTTTTGCACGAAGTTATGGCAGAACCGTTAGCTGAACGACTGAGACCTCGCACGCTCGACGACTATATCGGACAGAAGCATTTGGTAGGCGAGGGAGCCGTCTTGCGCAAGATGATTGATGCAGGGCGTATCTCGTCATTTATCCTATGGGGACCGCCAGGTGTCGGTAAGACTACACTGGCTCAAATTATAGCCAATCGTCTGAAGACGCCATTCTATACGTTGTCGGCTGTCACCAGCGGCGTCAAGGATGTGCGCGACGTCATTGAGAAGGCACAGAAGACGCGTTTCTTCAACGAAGCGTCACCTATTTTATTTATAGACGAAATACATCGCTTCTCCAAATCTCAGCAAGATTCGTTGCTTGGCGCCGTCGAGAAGGGCATCGTGACACTCATTGGAGCCACTACGGAGAATCCATCGTTCGAGGTTATCCGTCCGCTCTTGAGCCGTTGTCAGCTCTATGTGTTGAAGTCTCTCGAGAAGGATGACTTACTGGAACTGTTACAACGAGCCTTGACACAAGACGTTTTTCTGAAAGAGCGAAACATCGAGCTACAGGAAACGGGAGCCTTGCTCCGCTATAGTGGTGGCGACGCTCGCAAATTGCTGAACATCCTCGAGTTGGTCGTAGAGTCATCGCAGACCCCTTCCGTTGTCATCACCGACACCCTCGTTGAGAAGTGCCTGCAGCAAAATCCGTTGGCCTACGACAAGGACGGTGAGATGCATTATGACATCATCTCGGCCTTTATCAAGAGTATCCGAGGCAGCGACCCTGATGCTGCATTGTATTGGATGGCGCGCATGATAGAGGGTGGGGAAGACCCGCAGTTTATTGCCCGACGTATGGTTATCTCGGCCTCTGAGGATATCGGACTGGCTAATCCAAACGCCCTTCTGTTGGCCAATGCCGCTTTCGACACGGTCATGAAGATCGGGTGGCCCGAAGCACGTATTGCTTTGGCTGAATGCTGTGTGTATTTAGCGACATCGCCTAAGAGCAATAGCGCATACTTAGGCATCGATAAGGCGCTGGGTGTCGTGCGTCAGACCGGCAACCAACCTGTACCATTGCATTTACGCAACGCTCCAACGTCGCTGATGAAAGACCTGGGTTACAGCGACGGTTACAAATATCCGCACGATTTCCCTGGTCACTTTACACCACAACAGTACATGCCCGATGCCTTACAACAGCAGCGTTTGTGGCATGCGCAGCATTCGCCTGCTGAAGAGAAACTCTATGAGCGCATGCTCAACTACTGGGGCGATCGCTTTAAGGAATAATGGAATACGAAGATATCCTACAACAAATCATCGAGTTCTTAGGCACCTTTGCCTTTGCGATCTCAGGTATTCGTCATGCCGCAGCCAAACACTTCGACTGGTTTGGCGGTTACGTTTGTGGCATTGCCGTTGCCATTGGCGGCGGAACTATCCGCGACGTCATGCTGGGAGCTACGCCATTCTGGATGACGACCCCCATCTATATTATATGTACTGCAATGGCCTTATTGTTTGTCGTGATTTTTGCCAAGTATATTGAGGGCCTGAAGAATACCTGGTTTGTATTCGACACGCTGGGATTGGCTTTGTTTACTATTGCCGGCATCCAGAAGTCGCTCATTTTTGGTCAACCGTACTGGGTGGCCATCATTATGGGATGTATTACCGGATCAGCTGGGGGTGTTATACGCGACGTATTGCTTAACAACGAACCGGTCATCTTTCAACGGGAGATATATGCCATGGCGGCCGTACTTGGAGGTATAACATATTGGTTCTTAGACTTTATTCATTGTCCAATTGAAGTAACAGTTATCGCTTCGTTCGTTCTTATTTGCCTCATGCGATTCCTGGCCGTACGCTACCACTTGTCTCTGCCCATCCTCAAAGGAGAGTAGGGGACTATCTCGCCATTTCGTAGATTTTGCGCATGGCTGTAGTATCAAGTACTTCCAACGCCCCGAGAGTGATGGTGCCACCACGTGAACATTTGTCAACTAATATTGCAATTTCTTCATCGGTTATTTCTCGTCCCAACAATTCGTGAATATTCGTTGGCATACCAATCTGTCGGTACCATTGCTCCAAAGTCTGTATGCCGCGTTCTGCGGTTTCCTCGGGGTGAGCAAAATCATTCTGAACACCCATTACGTTGACGGCAAACTGTACAAAACGGCTGACGTGTTTCGGCATAACATAACGAGCCCACGAAGGCCATAGGGCAGCCAGTCCGGCACCGTGAGTCACGCCGAATAAGGCGCTGAGCTCGTGTTCCAAACGATGCGTAGCGAAGTCTTTCTCTGTACCGCATTCCGTCAGGTCATTGTGAGCCAACGAACCAGCCCACATAATCTGGGCACGCTGGCGGTAGTCCTCGGGGTGTTCCATAACCACTAATGCAGCATCTTTTACCGTACGCAACAACGCTTCAGCAATGGCATCTGTAAGCGTCATATCGTCGTATTTCGAGAAATATCGCTCCATGGTATGCATCATGATGTCGGTTGCTCCGGCAGCAGTCTGATAGGGTGGCAAGGTGTATGTTCGCTCAGGATTCATAACACAAAAGCGGCAACGGCATAAGTCGCTGTTGATGCCACGTTTGATTAAACCGTCGTCCTTCGTGATAACACAACTGCTGGACATCTCGGAACCTGCAGCAGGAATGGTCAGTACAACACCAATCGGCAGGCATTGCGTTGGAGTGGCTTTGCCAGCCCAGAAATCCCAAACATCGCCCAAATAGGGCACGCCGTATCCAATAGCCTTACCACTGTCGATGACCGAGCCGCCTCCAACAGCCAGGATAAAATCGACATTTTCCTGTCTGCAAAGCTCTATACCTTGATATACCATTGACAATAGAGGATTTGGCACTACGCCGCCCAGTTCAATGAAATCAATTCCTGCATCATTGAGTTGTTGACGAACCACGCCTAGCAGTCCGGAGCGCTCAGCTGAACCACCGCCATAATGAATGAGTACTTTATGACCGCCATTGGCCTTAACCAACTGTCCAATCTGTTTTTCCGAATCACGACCAAACACGATACGAGTCGGTGCATAGAAATTAAAATCCTTCAGCATAACTTATATTTTTTCTGTTTCAGTTTCTTTCTTTTAGATTTTTTAGTCGGGATTTGTGTCCCAGTATGTTCCCGTTTGCAAAAATACATATTATTTTTCAATCTTCCAAGAAGTCTGTATTATTTTTCAATATTCCCAGAGAAAGCAACATTAATTTCTTAAAAGGGGACTCAGCAAATTCTTTATTTATCATAATGACGATTATGTTTTAAAAGTGCCATTTTCTTTTTGAAGGATAATTATGGCTGTGTGTGGACTATTCTCACTATAAGCGTAGATTATGCACACGAGAAGTGAACTGAGTTTTTGTTGAGTTTTTGAGGATCGAAAAAGCCGTCTGTACGGGCATTCCAGCGCGACAGACGGCTTAGCAAAACTCAAAAGAAACTCAAAAAGCCTCCAAGTGGATTGCTTTAGAAGTCCTTGGTCATTTCTTGTACTTCAGCATTGATGTGATCAATGAACTGCTGTATGCTCATGACGGTCTGCTCGCCACCTCCCTGAGGACGTACGGCAACAGTACCATCGGCAGCTTCTTTCTCACCGACTATGACCATATATGGAATACGCTTCAGTTCGTTGTCACGAATCTTGCGACCCAGCTTTTCATTGCGCAGGTCGATGGTGGGACGAACGCCCCCCTCTTCGAACTTCTTGGCAACCTCTTTCGCATAGTCGTTGTACTTCTCTGACAGCGGCAGAATGGCCACCTGTTCAGGCGTGAGCCACAGGGGGAAATGGCCACTGGTATGCTCGATAAGCACGGCGGTGAAACGCTCCAGCGAACCAAAAGGCGCACGGTGGATCATGACGGGTGTCTTCTTTTGGTTGTCCTCGTCAGTATACTCCAACTGGAAGCGCTTGGGCAGATTATAGTCTACCTGTATGGTTCCCAGCTGCCAGCGGCGACCAATGGCATCCTTAATCATAAAGTCGAGCTTAGGACCGTAGAATGCGGCCTCGCCATATTCCACTTTGGCGGGCAAACCCTTCTCCTGGCAAGCCTCCTGAATGGCGCGCTCAGCCAGTGCCCAGTCTTCGTCGGTACCGACGTACTTGTCGTGGTCGTTGGGGTCGCGCAGGGAAATCTGTGCCTCGAACTCAAAGCCGAAAGCCTTGAGGACGATGTTGATAATGTCCATCACGTTCAGGAACTCCTGCTTTACCTGATCTGGACGGCAGAACAGGTGTGCATCGTCCTGCGTAAACGAACGTACACGGGTCAGTCCGTGCAACTCGCCTGACTGTTCGTAGCGGTATACGGTACCGAACTCAGCGATACGCAGTGGCAGGTCGCGGTATGAACGGGGCTTCCAGGCAAAGATTTCGCAGTGGTGCGGACAGTTCATGGGTTTCAACATGTACTCCTCGTCCTCCTCTGGGGTGTGAATGGGCTGGAAAGAGTCCTTGCCGTAGTGTGCATAGTGACCAGAGGTGACATAGAGGTTCTTTGAGCCGATGTGCGGTGTGATAACCTCCTGATAGCCGAAACGGCGCTGAACTTTGCGCAGGTGGTCCTGCAGGCGAAGGCGCAGGTCGGTACCCTTGGGCAACCAAATGGGCAAGCCCTTACCTACCTTGTCACTGAACATAAACAACTCCATCTCCTTGCCTATCTTGCGGTGGTCGCGCTTCTTTGCTTCTTCGAGCATGACGAGGTATTCGTCTAGCATCTTCTTTTTGGGGAACGAGATGCCATACAGGCGCTGCATCTGCTCGCGGCTGGCATCACCACGCCAGAAGGCTCCGGCTACACTGGTCAACTTGATGGCCTTGATCTCACCGGTGTCCACGAGGTGCGGACCGCGGCAGAGGTCGGTGAACGAGCCCTGTGTATAGGTGGTAATGGTACCATCCTCCAGGTCTTGCTCAATGTGCTCGCACTTGTATGTTTGACCGTCGGCCTTGAATTCCTTCAATGCATCAGCTTTGGCAACCTCCTTGCGGACGACGGCCTCCTTCTTGCCAGACAACTCGCGCATCTTGTTCTCAATTGTTGGGAAGTCGCTCTCCTTGATCATCTGTCCGTCAGGCAGAAGTACATCATAGAAGAAACCATTCTCTACGGCTGGACCGAAGCCGAACTGAATGCCAGGATACAACTCCTGCAGGGCCTCGGCCAACAGGTGTGCCGATGTGTGCCAGAAGGTGTGCTTACCTTCGGCGTCATCCCACTTATAGAGAGCAATCGTCGCATCTTCCATGATGGGACGGTTCAACTCTACAGTCTCACCGTTCACGCCACAGCTCAGTACGCTGCGTGCCAGAGCCGGCGAAATGCTCTCGGCAATCTGAAGTCCCGTTACGCCCTGTTCATACGAGCGAACAGATCCGTCGGGAAAAGTAATGTTGATCATATTTACAATATATGTTTAAGTTTAAATCGCATGCAAAGGTAATAAAATAATGTGCATGCAGCAAAAGAAAGTGCAGCGAGTGTGAGAGAATTCACATAATTTAAATGATTTCACTCATAATCGACGATGACTTCCTCGAAGTGGCCCTCCTTGTCAATGATATAGCGGCGTGTCTGGTCCACGTACAACCGCTCCTTCTCGAGTTTCCGAAAATAGGTCATGACGGTTATCTCGTAATCGCTTGTAATGTAGTAGTCGCTTTCCAGTATTCCGTGATCGTCTCCCCTCTCCTCCTCCTTCTGTTCGTAGATGCATAGTTCGTCCACCAACTGATAGGTTTTATCAAGCACCACCAGCGAGATGATGGGTGCTATGGAGTCAGGACCTTCTGCCAGCATACCTACAAAGAATCCGTGAGCACGGGGAAGCGACACCATGCGCAATGGTGTTTCCACGGGATAGTCAAGCAAGGACGCCACCGACCGCGGCACGCGTGAGAAATGAGCCATTCGCACCAGATTGTCGCCAGCCGAACGGATGGGTAGCGTACGCAGTTGCAGCGTATCGAAGAACTGCTCTACGGGGTCGTCGTACACCCCCGCTGCCTGCTTCATCTGCCGCAGCTGCTGTGCTTTGCGAATGCTGTCAATCTGTGCCTCGTAATAAGCCACATCTTTCTTCTTGCCACCACATGAGCAGACAGCAACGACCAGCAGACTGAACAGAAAGAACGTTAATTTTCGCATAACGAGTGCAAAAGTACAAAAATATTTCGTATTTTTGCAGCATGAAGCTGTATTTTTCACTCATACTATGGCTCACGACCAGTATTGCACTAGCAGGAAATCGCATCTATTCGGAGCGTTTCAAGTCTTTGACCAGTACCGTCAACGGTGACTGGATGAACCGTCCCGTTATGCTGTTGGGGTCGATGGACAGGTTGTACATCGGTTTCGATGAGTTGTCACACAACTACCATCGTCTGACGTACCACCTAGACCATTGCGAGGCCAACTGGCGGATATCGGAGGAAATCTTCGAGAGCGACTGGCTGGAAGGATTCAACAACAATCAAATAGAAAACTACCAGAACTCTATCAACACAACAGTTCCCTATACGCACTACGAGCTGAAGATTCCCAACGACCGCTGCCGACTCAAGATGAGTGGCAACTATCGGTTGACAGTGTACGATGAAGACGCTGACAACGAGAAAGTGCTGGAGGTGGAGTTTTACGTGCTGGAACCATTGATGAACATTGGCTTACAGGCGACAACGAATACGGACATAGATCATAACGACAGCCATCAGCAGATATCCATGACGTTAGCTTACAACGACTTACGCGTGAACAACATTGACGAGGAGCTACGCACCGTGGTCATGCAGAACTGGCGCGAGGACAATGCCCGTCACGATGTTCGCCCGAACTTCATCAGCAACCGCGGGCTGACATGGGAGCACAACCGCGGTTTGATATTCGATGCGGGTAACGAGTATCACAAGTTTGAGGTACTGGACGTAAGCCATGCCACGATGGGACTGGACCGTATCACGTGGGATGGTGAACATTATCAGGCTTTCCCCTACCCTACGACCGTCCGCAAGAACTACCTCACGGATACGGATGCCGACGGTGCTTTCTGCATCCGCAACAGCGACAATCGGGAAATAGATTATACATGCGACTATGTTTGGGTGAACTACGAACTGCAGGCACCATACGAAGGTGATTTATATATTGATGGCCATTGGACAACGGAGGCCGACCGCACGGCATACCGCATGGAGTACGATGATATCCACCACTGTTACCACGCTGCTGTTATGCAGAAGCAGGGTTACTACTCCTACCAATACATCAAGGCAGACGGCAGTATTCCTCACTCGGAAGGCAGTTTCTTCCAGACAGAGAACCGCTATCAGGCATTCGTATATTATAAAAGAACGGGCGCGAGGACTTGGCGGCTGGTAGGTTTCAGAGGCCTTGTCTATACTCCATAGGATTCTTCTTATAACGGCGATAGAAGGCGGCGATGAAATAGTTGGTTGATGCAAAGTGACACTGCCGGGCTATCTCCTCGACCGACGAATTAGTGGACAGCAGCAGTTGAGCTGCTTGCTGCAGGCGTAGAGGCAACATCAGCAAACGTGGACTCTTGTCAATATGCGACGAAAGCATATCATATAATTTCATCGGATCGATACCGACAACAGATGCCAAGTGCGAGACGTTGTGCAACTGTCCGCCATAATGACTGACGTAAGGCACAATGTATAGCATGGCATTGACAAAGTCGTCGCTCAAGCCATCATGCTCCATATCACTTACTGCCGAGGCTATGTCGTCAGCCTTAATCTCCTCGGTAGACAGGCTTTGGCAGCGGGCCACCAAGCTCTTGATACGATGCAGGATGTCAGCCTCTTCGTTGGTGCGGCGCAGACGCAGACGCAGATTGCGGTTAAAGGCCATTAAGTTGAGTAACAGCAACGCAACGAAAACCAGTAACAATGTGAGATAGAGTCCTGTGGTGCGCCACCAAGGTTGGTCCACGTGTATTTCCCAGACATAGGGTTCTTGGGTCCACGTCTCAGGCCACAACGAGGTCTGTATCTCTACCTTGTAGTCGCCAGGTTCCAAACCCAACAAGTTCAGATGCAGATGTCCGTACTTGTTCACCATGCCGTTAGACTTGGTACACGACAAGATGCGCCAGTCCTGGAAACCGGGAACGCCTTTGACACGTACCTTATAATACGTCTGGATGGGGCGCAGATAGTTCAATGCCGAGAACGTCAGGAACACGGAATTCTGGTCATAGTTGACGTTGATATGCTTTGAGCGCGCCACAGCCTTGTCAACGACAACCTGCCCGTCCAGTTTCTCGCCGGCCTTTATCTGATAGCCATTGACTGACAGACGAGTCAGCTTGGGATTGATGGCGATGCCGCCAAACTGTTCTGCATGGAATTTCGAGGCGTTGAAAGTTACAATGTGATCTAAGCTCTCCATGACAATGGTTCCGTCTGGCAAAGTAGCCGCACGACCATTAAGGAACATTTCGTTAGGCACGTTGTCCTGATTGATATATGGTTCTATGTGCGTCACCTCACCATTGCGGATAAAGACATGCAGAATGCCGAAGCTGGTACTTATCCAAATATCGTGTTGGGTATCCTCTGCAATGGAGTGTACTACGTCGTTCGTCAAGCCGTTCTGTGAGTTGAAAACCTGTGTAGTACCGTCCGGTTTCTGCAGTTCCAGACCGGAATAAGAACCAGTCCACTGCCACCCTCGGGTATCCGTGAAGATACAGTTAACCTTGCGTGGCAGAGGCTTCTGAGGCTTCTTCAGCATCCGGTCGAGCATGGCACGGTAATGATGAGCCGTAGCGCTCTCGCGGTGGTAGGTCATGAAAGGACTGGGATAGGGCTTGCAGTATAACAGACCGCGGCGCTCCGTACCTATCCAGAGACCGCCCTGACGGTCGAAAACTATCGACGTTACATGCGCCAGCTGGGTACGTCCCTTGGTCAACGTAAGCGTCTTGAGATGTTGCTGGAGCCCGGTTTTAATGTTATAGACGATGTAGCCCTGATACGAACCGATGTAGAGTAAGTCACCCCTCGGACACAATGCCGTCAGCCGGTAATCAGTCTTCAGCAGCGAAGACCATTCGTGGCGGTCTGTATCGTAGCGCATCAGCATACCCATACCATTGTCATTGCGCAACTGAAAATACTGGCGTCCTATCAGACAAATCTCCGACGAGTGCGAGTAGCTGATAGCATTCTGTTCTGCCGAAGGAACATCCTGACGCAGGAAATGTCCCGTCTTATAATCATAGACGACAACAGAACCGTCGGCATGGAACATAAAGAACAAACTGTCGTTCAAGACATCTACATCTTGAAGGACAGCCGTGGAGCGAATCATGAATTGTTTCTGTGCACCAGGAGAGTACAGTTTGTGTCCCATGCGGAACCAGACGTTACTCTCGCCGTCACCATAAAAGTCGTCTACCTTGCCATTGATACCCATCTCCCTCATAGTAGCCGGCACATCATGGATGAAGGTCTCGGTGCTCAGGTTGACACACGTCATCATGTGGTCGTTCTTGATCCACAAATGATGAAGACGGTCGAAGTAAACCTGATAACTGCCGTCGTAACCGGGTAAGGGGAAGGCGTCGCTACTCTTCGGGTCGACATGCGAGAAACTTTCGCCGTCGAAGAAGTTGACGTGTCCCAGCGTGGTTACCATCATGCGTCCGGTCTTGGTACACATCACTGTCTGTGCGCTATTGTCAACTAGTCCGTTGGAGGCATCATAGACTATGAAAATCCTATCTTTTTCCTGCGTCTGAGCATGAATGGCCAGACAGCAGAAAAGTCCCAAAATGACTGCGATGCTATGCGACAGATTTTTCATCGAGAAGGTTAGCGGTTTTTTAATCGGCTACAAAGGTAGCAATAAAAACACAAACTACCAAATTTTCGGTGAAAATTTATTAGTACACGCGTGGTCCGAAGATGGTTGTGCCGACACGAACCATGGTACTACCCTCCTCTACGGCTATGGGATAGTCGTGACTCATGCCCCACGAACGTTCCCTAAAATAAGGCGCGTCAGCAAAGTAGCGGGCTTTCAGTTCGTCGAACAGTTCGTGTCCTTGACGGAACTCGCTACGTATCTGTGCCTCGTCGTCTACATACGATGCCATCATCATCAGTCCACAGATGCGGACATGTTTCAGTTGGCGCCACTCACCATCGGCCAGCAGTTGGCGACATGCATCGGGCGTCAGGCCATATTTCGTCTCCTCCTCGGCAATGTGCAGTTCCAGCAGCACGTCGATGGTGCGTCCGCAACGTTCCGCCTGCTTGTCAATCTCACGCAGAAGCTTGAGCGAGTCGACGGCCTCGATCATGGTGACGTATGGAGCAATATACTTCACCTTGTTGGTTTGTAGATGTCCGATGAAGTGCCATTGGATATCCTGTGGCAGCGAAGTGTGCTTCTGTCGCAACTCCTGTTCATGACTTTCACCGAAGATGCGCTGTCCTTCGTCGTAGGCTGCCTGAATATACTCGTTGGGATGATACTTGCTGATGGCGACCAGTCGGACACCATCAGGCAAGTTTCCCAATACCTTTCGCAGATTTCCTTTTACGTCGTAGTTCATGGCGGTTAGCTGTTGGTGGTTAGCTATTGCCTATTAGCTATTCTACTTCGGGTTTGTCGTTCTGATTGCTCTTGCCGTACTCGAAGACATCCATCAGAGTAGTCTCTGCAACACTGGCAATGACATAGTCAATCATCGTTCCGCCCATCACCTCGTCAATGTTCTTCACGGCACCATTCAGCGTACCTGCCTGTACCAGATAGTTGACGTTCGAACGCTTCTCCTTCTCGGTTTTCTCGTCGATGGTGATAAACTGCAGCTTGCATTTATACCATCGGTCGGCCATTTCCTCGTCTGAGAAGAATATCTCGCCGTAGGGAGCAATCTTGATGTCCTTGACGGTAAACTCGCCGCTGATGTAGCTGGACATTTCCTCCATGATGCGCTTCTCGGCCTCGGTGAAACTCAGAGCGTCCACTACGTAGTTCTCGGTCACTTTTTTCTGCAAGCCGTCCTCCATTGTCTTCTCGTAGGCAATCTTGCACTCAAACCATGTTGCTGTTCTTGATCTCATTGTGTTATTATTATTTCGATATTTCGGTATTTCGATGTTACTTCTGAATGCCTCGGGTATTGGTTCCGCCGAGGGCTTTGGTCTTCGCGCTACTGATGCGGTCATTGATTTCTTCGGCAATCTTCTCGGCACGTTGCTGTGTCAGTCCGGCCTCCTCGCCCAACTCCTGTTGGCGCTTCACCAGTTCCTCGATGACCGATTTGCTCTTCGATAGGAATATCTTTTCGCTGTTGCTCATATATTCCTTATTATATATCTTACCTAAAATGCGCTCGGCCTCCTTCTCGTAGTTCTTGCGGAAGATGGCCTCGGCCTTGGCATCTAACTCACGCTGAGTGACCTGCTGCTCTTCCGAGAGCGAATCGGCATTGGTAATACCCATTTCGGCAGGATCGAAGCCGTCGTCAATGATGTCATCGATGGCCTGACGCGGAACGGGTTTGACAAACTCTACCTGCTCGGTTTCGGGCATCATGTCGAAGTATAATGCGATGCAGAATCCTGCTATGGCAACGGCAATCAGCAGTGCCACCACCGAGTGCAGCGTGCTGCGATGCTGCTGCACCGCCTTCAGCATATCCTCGGGCGTGTCATAGCGATCCTCGGGTTTCTCGCTTGTTGCACGCTTGACAGCCTGACGATACTCTAACGGCATGTCGGCATGACGGAACAACATTTCCATGAATCGGCCAATGCTATAGACGTCGCAGCGACCATCCACGGTGCCGTGCTGCAGCACCTCGGGAGCCACGTAGTCGACATCCTTGCCATACAGTTCCTGCTGATCGTTGACATTTAAATAGAAGGAACCGTGCGAGAGTAGCATCACGCTGTTGTCACCCTTGCGAACCAATACACTGCGGGGTGAATAACATACATGCCAGATACCTTGTGAATGCAAGTACTTAGTAATGTCCACCAGGCCTTCCAATACCGTATCGATAAAGTTCTTCTGAGCTACGACAGCAGGTGTCTCCTCCAGCAATTCCTGAAACGACATATAGACACCTGGCTCTACCTCCAACTGGCGCACCTCACCCGACTTCTCGATAGCGGTAAAGTGCAGCTGATGGTGGTTGACGAGTTTCTTGTTGCGCTCGCTCTCGATCTTTAGAGCCTCGGAGAACACAACGCTCTCGTTCATCTCAGGACGGATATCCACCATGCCACGAAACTTGCCGTCCACCTGCGTGCGGTAGTACTCGCCAATGGGCAACTGCGTCTTGTTCAGTCGTCCGTCGCTTTTCGCTGCCAGTAATTCTTCGTAGTTCATAGCTGTCTATTTACGATTTCGGAGCACAAAAGTACACATAAAATCTGAAAATACGAAAGAAAAATGAAATAATTATCAATTATCAACACAACGCCACACTTTTTCTTGCAAAAAGGATTGCCAATTATCAATTATTTTGTATCTTTGCATCCAGTTTTACGTAAATTAAGCAACAAATGCCTGAAATATCAGTTCGCGGACTGGAGATGCCGGAGTCTCCTATCAGAAAACTTGCACCACTGGCTGCCGCTGCCAAGAAGCGCGGCACCAAGGTCTATCACCTTAACATCGGACAGCCAGACCTGCCCACGCCGCAGGTGGGACTGGATGCACTGAAACAGATTGACCGTCACATTCTGGAGTATTCACCCTCGCAGGGCTACCAGAGCTATCGCGAGAAACTGGTGGGTTACTACGCGAAATATAATATCAATGTAACGGCCGACGATATCATTATCACCAGCGGCGGTTCAGAGGCTGTGCTCTTTGCCTTCCTGTCTTGCTTGAACCCTGGCGATGAGATTATCGTCCCCGAGCCTGCTTACGCCAACTACATGGCTTTTGCCATCAGTGCCGGCGCCAAGATCCGTACCATCGCCACGACCATTGAGGAGGGTTTCTCCCTGCCGAAGGTCGAGAAGTTTGAGGAGCTCATCAACGACCGCACGAGGGCTATCATGATTTGCAACCCCAATAATCCCACGGGTTATCTCTATACACGTCGTGAGATGAACCAGATTCGCGACCTGGTGAAGAAGTACGACCTATACCTCTTCTCCGACGAAGTGTACCGCGAGTATATCTATACCGGTTCACCTTACATCTCCGCCTGTCATTTGGAAGGCATCGAGCAGAATGTCATCCTCATCGACTCGGTATCGAAGCGCTATTCGGAGTGCGGCATTCGCATCGGAGCACTCATCACCAAGAATGCCGAGGTGCGCAAGGCCGTGATGAAGTTTTGTCAGGCACGCCTCTCCCCGCCCCTCATCGGCCAGATTGTTGCCGAGGCTTCGCTGGACACTTCTGAGGAATATTTGCGCGACGTCTATGATGAATACGTCGAGCGCCGTAAGTGCCTCATCGACGGACTGAACCGTATTCCGGGTGTCTACTCGCCCATTCCCATGGGAGCTTTCTACACCGTTGCCAAGTTGCCAGTGGACGATGCCGAGAAGTTCTGCCGCTGGTGCCTGTCTGACTTCAACTACGAAGGTGAGACTGTCATGATGGCTCCTGCCGCAGGTTTCTATACCACTCCCGGCGCAGGCATCAACCAGGTGCGTATCGCCTACGTGCTGAAGAAGGAAGACCTAGAACGTGCGCTCATCGTACTGGGCAAGGCTCTTGAAGCCTATCCGGGAAGGAGTAAAGATTAAAAATTAAAAATTAAAGATTAAAGATTAAGGATTAACGGTTAGGAATTCATGCCGAGCCTTCCGCTCTTTCTTGCCCGTCGCATCTATCGCGCTGAAGGCGACCGACATCAGGTGAGTCGCCCCGCCATTCGTATAGCAACCATTGGTGTTGCTATAGGATTGGCTGTCATGATTGTTACCGTTAGCGTTATCCTGGGCTTCAAGCATACCATCCGCGACAAGGTGGTAGGTTTCGGCAGCCATATTCAGATAACTAACTTCACTACGCAACAAACGGCCATCCCTGCACCTATCAGCATCAACGACTCGCTGATGAAGGCTATTCGTCATGTACCTAATGTGGCACATGTGGCACCGCATACCGATACGCAGGGCATTCTGAAGACCGACGACGACTTCCTCGGTGTGGCCTTCAAAGGCATTGGTGAGGACTACGACCTCAGTTTTCTGCGTTCCTGCCTGCAGGAAGGTGAACTGCCTACGTTCAGCGCCAGCAAGAGTAGTAACCGACTGGTCATCTCGCGCAGTATGGCCGACAAGCTGCAGTTGCACGTGGGTGATAAGGTCTATGCTTACTTCATAGCCTATGACGATGTCCGTGCCCGCCGCTTCACCATCTGCGGCATCTACCAGAGTAACATGAAGCATTTCGACGAACTGCTATGCGTCACCGACCGCCGTACCACGCAGAAGATTAATGAGTGGGCCGACGACCAGTCGAGCGGACTGGAGTTGCAAGTCAAAGACTTCGAGCGACTGGACGAGACAGCCGATCGTATCAACCACATCATCAAGGGACAACCAGACAAATATGGCGAGACCTTGGCATCACAGACCATCTTCGAGGCCTACCCCAACGTCTTCTCATGGCTGTCGCTGCTCGATGTCAATGTGTGGATTATTCTGGCGCTGATGGTCTGTGTAGCCGGTTTTACGATGATTAGCGGACTGCTTATCATCATCTTGGAACGCACGCAAATGATTGGCTTGCTGAAGGCTATGGGAGCTCGAAACAGTACCGTGCGCCATACCTTCCTATGGTTTGCCGTTTTTATTATTGGTACCGGTCTGGTCGTCGGTAATATCGTTGGTATCGGGCTTGTACTGCTCCAGCAACACACCGGCATTGTTACCCTTGATGCCGCAAGCTACTATGTGGACCACGCGCCCGTTGAGTTGAACCTGCTGATTGTCGTAGCCCTCAACGTTGCCACGCTGCTCATCACCCTCTTTGTCCTGATTGCCCCGAGTTACCTCGTATCACGCATCAACCCCGCCAAGGCCATCAAGTTTGAGTAAGAATGCTGACGATGCGCTCTGCGGTGCGACCGTCCCAGCGATCGGGCAACGATGACGACTTCCAACGGCCTGCCACCATGTCGCCGAGAGCACTACGCAACTGTTCTGCATCCTCGCCAACCAGCACATTAGAGCCCTGTTTGACGGTCTCAATATGTTCGGTATAGCTATTGAGCGTGATGCATGGCACATGGTTAAAGGTAGCTTCCTCGGCAACATTGCCTGAATCGGTAATGATACCCATCGCATGGCTGGTCAGGTAACCAAACTCCAGGTAGGACAAAGATGTTTGAAGTTTAATGTTTGAAGTTTGAAGTTTGAAACCTGAAACGACCTCAAGCGCCCGTCCACGAAGGGGAGCAATAACCGGAATGTCTCCAGCCACCTCGCCGATGGCACTCAGCATGGCTTGCAGATTCGCCTCATCGGCCAGTAGGGCTTTGCGGTTGAGGGTAAAGACCAGATAGCGACCGTCGTCTATGCCGTCGAGACAGGCAGGATGCTGCCAGCGGTCGTGGTTGTAGCGCAGGGTGTCCATGAGGATGTTGCCCACCAGATATATCTTATGGTTCTCAGCACCTTCGCGTGTGGCGATACTCGACGAACCGACGCCAGCGGTAAACAGCAGGTCGGAGAGTCCGTCAATGACCAAGCGGTTGATTTCCTTGGGCATGCTGATGTCGAACGAACGTGTGCCGGCCACAAGATGTGCCAGCCGCAGACCGCGCTTCTTGGTGACAATAGCTGCGGCCATCGTAGATGCCAGGTCGTCGACAACGATAACGGTGTCCGTCTCGTGCTCCGACAGGTAGCGCTCGAACTCAGACATCACACGACCCGTCAGTTCGTTCAGATTCTCGCAGTCCACACCCAAGAAAACATCAGGAGCAGGAATCTGCAGGTCGTCGAACAGCGTCGGCTCCAGCGTAGGGTCGTCGGCACGACCGGCATAGACTAACTGATAGCCGCAATCATCGGTCTGCTGAACGGCATGAATGAGCGGAGCCACCTTGATGAAGTTGGGACGCGCACCGGTAAATATGCAAATATGGTGTTTCATAGTCGTGAAGATTGAATTCTACTGCAAAGGTACAAATAATCTTCAATTATACGTCTTTTATTTCAATTTATTCGTATCTTTGCAGCGAAAAAGTGCATTTACATGAAAAAGCTATACCTCCTTTTAGCCTGCATTACGATAGGTGTCTCGATGCTTACGGCCTGTCAGTCCGACGACGCAGAGTCCCCCACTCCACAAGCCCGGCGCACGGTGGTCGTATATATGTCGGGCGAAAACAACCTATCTGGATACTTGCAATCCGACATCAACGAAATCATATACGGTCGGCAGTTGGCTCCCGCCAACGACAATCTGGTGCTGTTCGTCGATAGGGCTTCGAGTACGGAGAAACCGTATATCGTCAAGGTGACTGCCGACGGCAAGCAGGAGAAACTATATGAATACAGCGAGGACTTCCTGGCCTCCGACCCCGAGCGCATGGCCGAGGTGCTGAAGCGTTGCATCAACCTCTGCCCGGCCACGGAAGACTATGGTCTGGTACTTTGGGGACACGCCAGCGGATGGATCATCGAAAAGGACTCCGTAGCCCACAGCAATACCCAAGCGTCTCTGAGCAACGGCAATGCCCACGCTCCACGTAGGGCTTATGGTATAGATAGCGGCAACAACACGGCAACGCTGAAAGGCACATGGCTCAACATTCCCTCTCTGCGCCAGGCACTCAAACAAGTGGGCATGACGTGGAAGTTTATCTTCTGCGACTGCTGCAATATGGAGAATGTGGAGACAGCTTACGAATTGCGCGATGCAACGCCCTACTTCATCGGCTCGCCGGCCGAGATTCCCGGGCAAGGAGCACCTTATACGACGTTGGTCAAGGACTTCTTCAAATACGACGATAAGGAGATGTACACCAGCATCTGCGATGACTATTACGCCCAGATAGACGACATTGGCGGACACACGCCGATGGCTGTTGTCAAGACTAATCAGCTGCAGGCGCTGGCACAAGCCACCCGCCCGTTGATGGCAAAGGTAAACGACTTCCTGAAGACGTCCAATAGCACACAAGGCATGATATACTATTACGCCTACGACCGTTCAAAAGAAATGGAAAAGACGCTCTACGACATGAATGACGTCATTCGTACTGCGATTGGTGCTGATGCACCTGAATACAAGCATTGGAAAGAGGTTTTCGACCAGACCGTCATCTACAGCAAGTTGAGTGCGAAGTGGTATAATAAGTGCATCGTGCTGAGCGACTTCTCGGACGGAACAACCTTCAAGCACGGCAATGAGAGCTTTGGCGGCATGAGCATGTTCTTTCCCCTGGAGAAGTACAACAACTCCGGCATGAGCCATGACTACAACGAGACCATCAAGAAGTTGGCGTGGTACTATGCCGTAGGCTGGTCGGAGCTGGGCTGGTAATCGTGGACAATTATTTTTACCTTCGAAATGCGGCGCTCCTCCATCTCCATGATTTCAAACGTAAAGTTCTGATACTCTAACTTCTCATGCAACTTGGGGAAGTCGCCCTTGATTTCCAGCAGCAGGCCTGCAATAGTGTCGGCATCGCCCTCCACATCCTCGAAGATGTCGTCGTCAAGCTTCAGAATCTTGTAGAAGTCTGACAGCAAGGTCTTGCCTTCGAATACATAAGTATTGCTATTGATGCGCTGATAACTCTTCTCGTCCTCGTCGTACTCATCGTTGATTTCGCCGACGATTTCCTCCAAGATATCCTCCAGCGTCACGATTCCGCTGGTGCCGCCGAATTCGTCGACAACGATGGCGATATGCACCTTGTTCTCCTGGAACTCGCGTAGCAGGTCGTCAATCTTCTTGGTTTCCGGCACGAAATACGGCGGACGGATGAGTGACTGCCAGCGGAAGTTGCCGCCCTTGGAAAGATGAGGCAGCAGATCCTTGATGTACAGGATGCCGCGAATGTTGTCGCTATTGTCCTGATAGACCGGAATGCGCGAATAGTTGTTCTCCACCACACATTGCAGCACCTCCTGGAAGGTCGCCTTGAAGTCCAGGTCGACAACATCTTGGCGCGAGGTCATAATCTCCTTGGCCGTCTCGTCGCCGAAGCGCACAATGCCCTCCAGCATGCGCTGTTCCTCCTTGATATCCTCCTTATCCGTCAATTCCAAGGCCTGCTCCAGGTCGTCGACACTCAGCACATGGCTCTCCTGCTTGACGACCTTATCGGCCAATCGGCCGGAACTCATCACGATGCTGGCAAAGGGATAGAACAGTCGACGGCAGAACAGAATGCCTCCTGCTGCACTGCGACAGACGCGCAAGGCATGCTGTCCAGCATAGACCTTGGGCATAATTTCGCCGAAAAGCAACAACAGGAAGGTCAGCAGCACCGTCATGCACAGGAACTCCAGCCACCAGGCACCGCCAAAGTCGACGAGGTGGTCAAAGAAGTAGCCGAAGAGCATAATGATGGTGACGTTCACCAGGTTGTTGGTGATTAGAATAGTAGCCAGCGTGCGTTCAGACTCCTGGCGGAGCTGCTGGACTTTTGTGTCGGCTTCGTCACGTTCCTCTTCCAACTCGCTGAGGTCATTGGGGTTGAGAGAGAAGAATGCAATCTCAGACCCCGATGCAAAGCCAGACACAAAAAGCAACAGACAGGCCATGATGCCTGCGATAATAGCTCCTATCGATGGTGACAGAAAGGTCACCTCATTGATTAGTTGTTGAAAATAATCCATGGTTTAAAAAGGCGCAGACTCGCTGTTGACAGGTTCGCCAGCCGTTTGAGGAGCAGAGGTCTCGTCTGAGGCTGCGCTCTCTCCTGCAGCTGAAGCAACAGTTCCCTCCGCAGCAGGAGCAGCAGAACGCGGTGACAGCATCTCCATGTTCTCCGCCCAAATCTCGGTAGCATAACGGCGCTGTCCCTGCTTATCGTCGTAGGTGGTGTAGCGGATGCGGCCCTCGATGTAAAGCTTGTCGCCTTTGTGAACATACTTTTCGACCACCTCGGCCAAGCGGCGCCACAAGAGCACCGTGTGCCAATCGGTACGGTCGGGTACCTGCGTTCCGTTTGCCAGCGTATAGCCACGCTCCGTTGTTGCCAGTCGCACACGGGCAACGGCTACGCCTTGATCGACATAGCGCACCTCAGGTTCCACACCTACATTGCCTATCAACATCACCTTATTCATAAAGCATGCTCCTTATTTATCAATTGTCAATTCTCAATTACTTGCACTGTCCTAAATACTGGAAATGGAAGCTCTTACCCTTTGCCGAGGGGAACTGGCTGCGCGAATCGACGCGTTGGCTCAGGTGGTCGACGATGCGATTGTAGCAGTCCAGACCGGAGTTTGCCTTGACGCGAGCTACAAAGCGGGTGTCGCGATACTGGAACTTGCCGGTGCCGGGAACTTGCTGCACACGCTTGAAGTCGATGGTCCCCTCGTACCAACCGAAGCGTTCCTCGTTGAGCTTCATCACGGCCGAAGGAATGGGCTTGCCACCCTGTCCGTCGTTGGTGTGCAAGGCTTTCTTGTCCTTGAAGTCCTGCATGGTGGCAGCCTCGGTCTTGATGATGATAAAGTAAACACGGGGACGCGTCTTGTATCGCTTGGGGTACATCACCTCGCTTGCGGCATAGTCGCGGATGTCCTTTTCCAGGACGGGGTTCATGCCTATCTCCTCAATACCTGCCAGAAAAGCAATGGCGTCGTCAACGTTGTCTACCAATACCTCCTGGTCAAAATAGCGCAAATATAAATTCATCTGAATGGTTGTTTTTCTTTATTGTCTTTGTCTGAATGTTTGCTTTCTATGAAAGCTTGTTGGTAGTAAAAAAGAGAGCGGAAAACGGGACTCGGACCCGCGACCCCAACCTTGGCAAGGTTGTGCTCTACCAACTGAGCTATTTCCGCCTGTTTACGTGGGTAATGTAAAAACCTGATGGTGAAGAGGAGGAGACTCGAACTCCCACGTCGCAATTGACACTACCCCCTCAAAGTAGCGCGTCTACCAATTCCGCCACCTCTCCA